>Ga0098061_1000755_pt1 | contig 15843 bp, 12 predicted proteins | sample 22_taG_FD_92579 | JGI IMG/M metagenome (GOLD analysis project Ga0098061, IMG submission 92579) | Marine viral communities from the Subarctic Pacific Ocean - 22_ETSP_OMZ_AT15343 metaG | ecosystem: Environmental > Aquatic > Marine > Oceanic | place: Subarctic Pacific Ocean | collected 2015-01-20
AAGACTTCTCAGTTCACCTCTATACGTAACACTGGTGGGTTTACAATGGCGTGTGGGACACGCTACCACCCCAAGGACATCTATGACACTTGGAAGGATCAGGCTTGTGAAGACTTTGACGAGGAAGGAAACTTCATTGGCAAGGTGAAGGTGTGGTCTATACAAGAGTATGTGGTGGAGGTTGATGGGATATTTACATGGCCTAGATCTGTACGGGAAGATGGTAAGGCCTTTGGCTTTGATCAGCGTTCCCTAGCACGTATCAGGGCTGAGTATATAGACAGAGTGCAGTTCCACTCACAGTATTATAACGACCCTAATGATCCTGGCTCTGAGCGTATATGTAGAGAGAAGTTCCAATACTTCAACCCACGTAAGCTCACACGAGAAGGCAGTAGGTGGATGTATGGTGGGAAGAAGCTTAACATCTATGCAGCAATAGACTTTGCATTCAGCCTCTCCAAAGAAGCTGATTACACAGCCATTGTGGTGATAGGCATAGACTGTGACAAGAACATATATGTACTAGACATAGACAGGTTTAAGTCTGACAAGGCTCACGTCTACTTCAAGCATATAGCAGAGCTACACTCTCGCTGGGGCTTTAATAAGCTGAGGGCAGAGGTGACAGTGGCTCAGACAGTTATTGTTAACAGCATTAAGGACTACTTGAAGAAGGAAGGGATGTCTCTTCCTATAGATGAGTTTAGGCCGGGTAAGACTGAGGGTAGTAAGGAGGAGCGTATTAAGGCTTCCCTAGAGCACCGTTATGACAACCTAGAGGTATGGCATTGTGAAGGCGGTTGGACACAGCAGCTAGAAGAAGAGCTTGTCCTAGCACGTCCTCCTCATGATGACTTGAAGGACTCCCTAGCATCTGCTGTAGACATTGCTGTAGCACCTAAGCAGTCACGGAGGAGTGGTGTAGAAGAGCTGCTCTCCGGTGGCCCACAGACATCATCGAGATTTGGAGGTATAGCATTCCGGTAACATACCCACAAGCCAAGGCCTACTTAGTAGAAGTGGGGCTTTGGCACAGAAACTTTACATACTATGACGGGTGGGTGGTGTTAGACATGGCCCAGAGAGAATATATTAAGAGGAACAACAAGTGAGCACGAAGGTAGCAGAGATTCAGCAAGCCACAGGGCAAGATGCAGAAGCTGCATGGGTGAGCCAATTGTGGGACAAGTTTAACCAACAACGTAGGGATAAGATTGAGGAGTGGAAGGAGCAAGATGCTTATGTATTTGCTACAGACACAACCACTACAACCAACTCTACACTTCCGTGGAAGAACTCCACAACCATCCCCAAGCTGTGCCAGATTAGGGACAACCTGTTCTCTAACTACGTATCAGCTCTCTTCCCCAATGACAACTGGGTGAAGTGGGAAGCATACAGCAGAGAGGACAGTGTAAAGGCTAGGTCAGAAGCTATTGAAGGCTACATGGCTAACAAGGTGAGGGAGAGTAAGTTCCGTACAGAGATGGAGAAGTGTCTGTATGACTATATTGACAAAGGCAATGCATTCGTAACTTCCTACTTCGAGTCACGCTATAAGGAAGCTGCTGATGGCTCTATCATCCCTGACTATGTAGGCCCAAGAGCAGGCCGTATCAGCCCCCTAGACATTGTATTCAATCCAGTGGCAACTAGCTTCGATGACAGCTTCAAAGTGGTGAGAAGCATCAAGACCATAGGAGAGCTTAAGAAGCTTGCAGCACAAGACCCCGACCAGAGGTTCTGGGCAGATGCTATCGAGCGTAGAGAGGGCTTACAAAGCTTAGCTGGTGGCTATAGCATAGAAGACTTTGACAAGGCTGTACAATATCAAGCTGATGGCTTTGGTAATATGTATGAGTATTACATGTCAGATTATGTAGAGATATTGGAGTTCTTTGGGGACTACCATGACTCAGAGACAGGTATGCTACAGACAGACAGAATCATCACTGTTGTAGATCGTTCTTACACTGTACGTAATGAAGCAATCCCCTCATGGTTCACAGGAGCTAATATACGTCACGTAGGCTGGAGATTCAGACCAGACAACCTATGGGCTATGGGGCCGCTAGACAACCTTGTAGGTCTCCAGTATCGCTTAGACCACCTAGAGAATCTGAAGGCTGATGCTATGGACTTGACAGTTCATCCACCACTGAAAGTGATAGGTGAAGTGGAAGAGTTTGTATGGGGGCCGGGTGTTGAGATTGGCATTGATGAGAATGGTGATGTACAGGAGCTTGGTAAGAACCTAAACGGTATTATGGCAGCAGCTAGTGAGATGGCAGCCATAGAAGACCGTATGGAGCTATATGCGGGTGCTCCTCGTGAAGCAGCTGGCATACGTACACCCGGAGAGAAAACCCTTGGAGAGGTGATGCAATTGGCTACAGCAGCAGGCCGTATCTTCCAAACTAAGGTGACTAACTTTGAAGTGAATCTACTAGAGCCTCTGCTCAATGATATGCTAGAGGTTAGTAGACGTAACCTAGACATCACTGACATCATTCGCATTACAGACAATGAGCTAGGCATACAGGACTTCTTGTCCATCACCAAGGAAGACATTACAGCTAATGGTGTAGTTAGGCCTGTAGGTGCTAGACACTTCGCTAAGCAGTCTCAGGACTTGCAGAATGTAATGACTGTATTCAACTCTCCATTAGGTCAGATGATTATGCCTCATACATCAGCTAAGGCATTGACAGACTTCGTAGAAGATATTACAGGGCTCTCTGGCTACTCTATCTTCACTCCTAACATTGCTGTCTTTGAGCAACAGGAAACTGCCTCTCTGGTGAGTCGGGCAGGTGAAGAGGCTTTGATTAGGGACACAGCCCCTACAATGGGTGAGTGATGAAGACAACTTGGACTAAAGGTGTAGATAGTCAACTGGAGGCAGACATTAAGTCTGCTTTCAAGTCTGCCACAGTGGTTAGAGGAAGACTGACGGACATCTGCAATGAGAAGATAGAGACAGCCCTCTCTACTAATAAGGCTCAATACGACAATCCTAACTGGTGCTATCAGCAAGCTGACATCATTGGTTACAGGAGAGCGCTAGAAGAAATAGTTAGCTTATTAGAAAAATAAATGTTGACAAAACCCAATATTTCTAGTATATAGTAGTATACTAAGAATATACAGATTATACAAACTTCTTATAATATAAACATTATATTAGATAATTTATTAATAACATAAAGGTTATATATGTCTGACCAGACAACAGCATTTGGTAATAATCAACAGCAGGAAACCCCTGCACAACAACCATCTCAAGAATCAGCTTTTACCAACCAGTTAAGCATGATTAAGAATGAGAATGGAGAGCAGAAATATAACGATGTCCCTAAAGCACTTGATGCATTAGCTCATAGTCAGTCTTACATTCCACAGCTTAAGTCAGAAGTTGATACTCAGGCAGCTGAAATTGCAAGACTAACAGAAGAGTTAAGTAAGAGAGCAGCAGTGGAAGATGTTGTAGATAAGCTCACTGCACAGCAGGCCCAACCTGAGTCTACCCCTCAAGTTAGTGGACTGAACGAGCAGGACGTACTAAACCTCGTTCAAAACTTCTCAGCTCAACAGCAGCAGCAATCAGCAGCTATGACAAACGAGAAGCAAGTTAGTGATGTACTATTCGGACAGTATGGAGACAAGACACAAGAGGTGGTCTCTGCTAAAGCTTCTGAACTAGGCATGACTGTAGAGGCTCTTAAGAGTTTGTCACAGACAAGCCCTCAAGCAGCACTTCAACTCTTCAACCAAGCAAGTGGCTCTCCTGCTCCTAAGATGACTTCAGGTAGCATGAACATTCCCACTGGCTTTCAGAAAGAAGAGGGCTTAGCGCCTCCAGAGAAGAGTCTTCTCCGAGGAGCTTCCACTAGAGAACAGATAGAGTACTTGCACAAAGTGCGAGACGCTGTCTACCAAAAACATAATGTTGAAACATAATTTGAGGAAATACAATGCAGTTAACAACTAATACTACAGCGTTCATCGAGCAGGAGATCTATTCAGACTTCATTCTGATGAACCTACACGATGGTTTGCTAGGTGAGCAATACTACCGTAACGTAGCAGACTTTGGTTCAGGTGATACAATTAACATCCCTACCATTGGTTCTGTAACAATTCAGGAAGGCACTGAAAACGAAGCCTTCACATACAACCCAATCGACACTGGTCGTGTAACTCTAGCCATCACTGATTATGTTGGTGATGCATGGTTCGTTACTGATGACATGCGTGAAGATGGTTATAACGTAGATGCTCTTATGGCAGCTCGTTCAGCTGAATCTACTCGTGCTCTACAAGAGAACTTTGAGACTCGCTTCTTAGCAGTAGCTAACGCAGCTCAGACTAATGCCAATGCAAACGAGATCAATGGCTTTGCTCACCGTATCGGTTCAGCTGAGACTAACGACATCTTCTCTACAGCACACCTAGTATCTATGCGTTTAGCTTTCGATAAGGCTAACGTACCAATGCAAGGTCGTGTATTCATTGCTGACCCAGTGGTTGAAGCAACCCTTAACAACCTAGTAACTATTACTAACGATGTTACACCTTTCGCAGAGTCAATCTTGCGTAGTGGTATGGCTTCTGGTATGCGTTTCGTAGGTCAGTTATATGGCTTCGACATCATCTTGTCTAACCGTCTACCTACTGGTAACTTCTCAGATGGTACTAACGCTGTAACAGGCGCTGTAGCTAACATTGCTATGTGTGTACTAGACGATCAGACTAAGCCTATTATGGGTGCATGGAGACGTCAGCCACGAGTAGAAGGTGAGCGTAATAAAGATCTACGCCGTGATGAGTTTGTTGTAAGCTCTCGCTTTGGTCTAGGTGCTCAGCGTGTTGACACGTTAGGTGTTATCATCACTTCAGCTACAGCGATTGCATAAGGAGAAGAATAATGGGTTTTGAATCAAATACAGGCCTAGGCGTAAACAACCACTATGGTGAGCGTCAAGTGGGTGGCTTTAAGGGCGGTGAAGCTCCTTCAGCTGGTGCAGAGAAAGAGATTAGTGTCAACTTTGATGGCAGCTCTACTGGTGTTAAAGTGGAAGTTCCACTAGGCGCTATCGTGACAGAGATTGTAGATTTCTTCACAGGCTCCATCTCAGCAGCTACAGTAGGTGCACAAGACATCTCAGCAGCTAATGGTGCAGTGGCTAACTATGTCACAGTGACTACAGCAGCTGACTTGACCATCACTGGCCCAACAGCTGGTACAGCAGTGGTTAAATACTTATACGTAGTGTAAGCTACATAAGTCTTTAAGGGGGAAGGGGAGCAATCTTCTCCCCCTTTATTTTTGTCTGGAGGAAATGAATGACAAATATACAGCATAAAGACATTCCTGAGGCCCAGCTACATGAGGTGAAGGGCGCTTCAACTTCTACTGCTGGACAAATACTAACTTCTACTGGTGGAGCTTCTGCTTGGGCCAGTGCGCCTACTGGTCTCTCAGTCAACCAAGGGTTTATTGACTACAGTGATGCAGGGACAACATCTACTCCTATCTCCCTCACAGCAAACACTTGGACAACTATTACAAACGATGGAGCTGGAAGCTTCACTAATAAGACTTACGCTCCAGAGTCTATACCAGATTTAATGGATGAGGTAAGCGCTTTTGATTTTTCTAGTTTAGACCTCGGCACCTCAGTACTAATACGTAATGACTTTTCAGTCACTCCAGACACAAACAATGCCTTACTAGAACTACGCTATCAACTAGGTTTAGGTGGTGCAGCATATACTCTAGAGACTATTCTGGGTAGGCTAGACAGTGGGTCAGGTATTCCTTACAGGTTCAGTCTTCGCCCAGATTTTATCTACATGGGAGATACTAACACAAGAGACAATCCGGGGTACTTGCAGATTAGACTTTCTTCTAATGGCTCTGTTGTAAATGCTGGTAGTGTTATACAGGTGATAGGCCGATGATTAAGATCTATAGGGACGAGGAAGCAAATGCAATATTTATTGAGAATGCTAACGGGGCACAGTTCCTAAATAGCCTACAGGCAACAGTCCCTTCCAGTGGCCTTGTAACCCTATTGGATCTTGCACGAGGCATTGATGTAGTGTCAGATACATCACACACCCAGTTTATCAAGGAAGATGGTATAGCCTACTCAGGAACAGCTATTGATGTGTGTAACACTTTAAACGCAATCTTCCAAACGTCAGGGTCTTCTCAAGGGCTTGCCCCAACTATCACTTCTTCACTTGCTATCAGCCTTACAGAAGGTGACTCCCTGAACTATGAATTAACAGCCGACTATGGAGTTGGTTACGAGTGGGACTTATCCAATGTATCAGGTGTAACGACTGTAGGAGGTAGTGTACGTAAGCTAATAGGTGGAAGCTCTCTAAGTGCAGGTACGTACAATATACCTGTCAAGGCTATTAACTATAATGGCGAGGACAGCGAGACTATTGTACTTACAGTTAGTACTCCCCCTTTTGCTGATACTAAGAGTATCCAGTTCAATAACCAAGACTATCTAGGGGCTAACGCTGCTTTACTAGATGCTACTTTAGGTCGAGCTTCTAACGGCTCAGGAGCTAGTGATGCTTGGAGTACAAGCTTTTGGTTCAAAGGTGGTACGAATAGTAGTAATGGGCAAACAATACTGTACTTCGGGGACAATGATGTTACTAATGGTGGGAATTTCCATCTTAAGTATCGTGGTGGCGCTAATGCCCTACGTGTGTCCTATGGCTCTAGCAATAACAAAGTACAGTGGACTAGCGCGAATGATGTCCTCCCCTCTGGTACATGGAAGCATGTTCTAGTTACTTACGATGGCGGGACTACAGGAGCTAGTAGTGGTAGTCTCAGTAGCTACTACAGTAGATTCACAGTGTTTGTGGACGGTACAGATATTATATCAGGCGGTACGTGGACGCATAGTAACTACGGGTACTCTGGAGGGATAGATGCAGATAACTTCAGAGTAGGTAGATACGCCAGTGGTAATTACTTACAATCAGATTGTAAAGTAGATGAACTGGCTATTTGGAACAGTGATCAGAGCAGTAACGCTAGTAGTATTTATAACTCTGGGAGTACGTTTGACCTGACTGCACTAGGGACTTCTCCTACGCACTGGTGGAGGATGGGCGATGGTGACACCTACCCAACCATACAAGACAATGTCGGCACTGCACACTTCACCATGTACAACATGACTGTTGCAGACATCGTAACTGATGTCCCATAGGAGGGCAAATGAGACGTAACCTTTTAGACATGGTACAAGAGATCTTGAGTGATATTGATTCAGATGAAGTGGAGTCTATCGATGACACTGTAGAGTCTGAGCAAGTGGTATCAATACTTAAATCAACCTACTATGCAATGATGAGTAATAGAGACTGGCCTCACTTGAGACGGTCTATACAGATAAGTAGTTTAGGGGACACATCTAAGCCCACACACATGAAGATACAAGACGGTGTGAAGGAGCTGTGCTTCCTTAAGTATAATAAAGAGAAGAGTGGTGCTACTAAGAAGGACTATGGTAGTGTAGAGTATTTACAACCAGATCACTTCCTACACAAGACTAACCAAGCGGATAGCAGTGCTTCTGATGTTACAGTAGTGACAGATGGTGGTGGTATAGAGGTGTTGATTAAGAACGACACAGCTCCCACCTACTACACTAGCTTTGATGATGAGTACGTTGTCTTTGATAGTTATGACAGTGCTGTGGATACTACGCTTCAAGAGTCTAAGATACAGGCTATGGCTTATGTTATGCCAGCTTGGTCATCAGCAGACGACTTCATCCCAGACCTCCCAGACAATGCATTCACAGCATTAGTGGAAGAGGCTAAGTCTAAGGCAGCTCTAAGGCTTGCACAGAAGGCTGATGAGAAGGCTGAACAGGAAGCTGGTAGACAGAACAGATGGCTAGCACGTAACGCTAGACGTATTAACGGGGGTATTCAATATCCCAACTATGGAAGAACAGGACGTAAGTAATGGCAGAATATAAAGGCTACGACATTGTGAATGCAGATGGTAACAACTGTCGGTTAAAGCGTATTAAGTCTATTGGCAAGGGCTCTATACCAATGGTGCTGACAGGTTTATACACCACTGAAGCAGACGCGATGAAAGCCATTGACAAGCAGAAGTCAAGTGACAAGGTGATTAGAAATGCCAAGAAGCAATCAAACGGGTGAGTTTAACACGTTTGTAGGAGGGCTGGTTACAGAGGCATCTCCTCTTACGTTTCCAGAGAATGCCTCCATTGATGAGGCCAACTTTGTTCTTAAGCGAGATGGTAGTAGGCAGAGACGTTTAGGTATGGCATATGAGTCAGGCCTAACTCCTTCCCCCATCTCCTACACAATTAGTCCTATTGGAGACATCACCGTCAGTGCCTTTGAGTGGGACAATGTGGGTGGTGTAGCAGGCAAGTCTTTTGTTGTATGCCAAGTGCATGACAAGGCATACATAGTTGACAGGGCAGATAGTACACTAGAGTCAGTGTCTTATATAAAAGAGACCATAGTGTTAGATGATACAACAGCTACACCAGCTAAGGCTTCCTTCTCCTCCATTGATGGTAAGCTTGTAATAGCATATGGTGTACCAACCATTAAGGTGGTGAGCTACTACTCAGACGTTGACAACTTCGTAGACCCAACAGAAGGAACAGTAGGTGTAGACCTTGCTATTAAGACAAGAGATTTGTTTGGTGTAGAGGATATTGTTGATGGCAGAGACTTGCTCTCTCCTGAGTATATCAACTACAGACCAACTAGTACAGACCCAGAACCAAACCACATGTACAACCTACGTAACCAAGGTTGGGCTGTACCAAGGTTGGAATGGACAGGAACCCTCAAGGCAGACCCTATCCTTGGGTTTGAAGATGGAGATACTCTTGGCAACACTCAGAGAGGCCTTCCTTCTAATGCAGATACACCAGTGTTGTCCATCTATGCTAATACAGCAGAAGCAGATAAAAACTCTGAACGATTTAATGATGATGCTTCAGCTAGACAAGAGCCAGCTAAGGCTAAGGCAGCTTCTGGACACTACATCATAGACTTGCTAAACAGGGGTCAATCAAGAGAAGATGAGTATGACAGGGGTTGTAACATTGTAGATGGTGTTTATATTAATGCCAATCCGGGAGCAACTCCTGAGTATGTTACTTTTAGATCAGCATCAATAAGCCTTCCTGTAGATAGGACAGAGGGTGGGGTGAAGGTTGTTGAAGAGTTTGCAGGGAGAGTGTGGTATGGTGGGTTCTCTAGTGAGCTTACAGGTGGTGACAGTCAGTCTCCCAACCTAGCTTCCTACGTCTTCTACAGTCAACAGGTGCAACATGACTCACAGCTAACACACTGCTACCAAGAAGGAGATCCTACAGACGTAGAGGCTCCTGATGTCTTAGACACAGATGGTGGCTTCATACGCCTCTCAGGGGCTTACAACATACAAGCTATGGAGAACATTGGTTCAGGCTTAATGGTGTTTGCTGAGAATGGTGTGTGGTTTATCGGAGGCAGTGACAGTGGTACATTCAATGCTAACAACCAGAGTGTATCTAAAGTAACAGAGCATGGTACACTATCTCCAGCTTCTGTAGTGGTAGTTGATGGTACAGTTATGTACTGGTCAGATGATGCCATCTACCACATCAAGCCTAGTCAGGTGGGGGACTACAGTGCAGAAGAGGTTAGTGTAAACATTCGCACTCTCTTCCAAACTATTGATGAAAGTGCTAAGGTGTTGTGTCAAGGCATCTATGATACGTATGAGAAGAAGGTGAGATGGTTGTACAACAACACGTACAACAACCTACCAGCAGTAGAGTTAGTGTTTGATATAGTGTTAGGAGCCTTCTATAAGTCTGTCATACAAGAAGACCCAACCACTTCTAAAATACCTGTAGTGCCAATACAAGTGAGTCCTTTTAATGTGGCTACAGTGGCTCTGAATGTGTTGTCAGCTAGTGATGAGGTGGTGAGTGATGTAGATGATGTTGTAGTAGATGCTGAGCTTGTCTCAGGAGGCTTCAGATCCACTTCCTACTTAACACTAGTCAACAGCGAAAACCCGGCTAGTACGTCTTTGACGTTCTCTACGTATAACAACTTAAGCTTTAAGGATTGGGGGACAAAGGATGCTGAAGCGTTTATGCTCACTGGTTACATTGGTACGGGAGATCATGCTAGGTATAAGCAAGTTCCTTACATCTACTTTCATCTCCTACGTACAGAAGATGGCTTTACTGACACTGGTGATGACTTTACTGTCAACAATGAATCTTCTTGCTTAGTACAAGCACAGTGGGACTGGACTAACTCAGCTGCTTATGGTAAGTGGGGAAGAGAGTTTCAGGCCTACAGATATAAGAGACGTTACACACCAGATGATGTGACAGACGAATATGACTACGGCACCACTACCATTGTAACTAAGAATAAACTTAGGGGCAGGGGACGTGTGGTTAGTTTGTTAATTAGCTCTGAAGAAGATAAAGACATGAAGCTCCTAGGGTGGAGCATGACAATTGGAACCAATACAAATACATAGGTGATATATGGGATTTAGTTTTACTGATATAGTAGAAACTCTTGCCGGTGGCCTTGGTTATGAGGCCTTCTTTGCAGGGGACAGGCGTGCTGCTAGGGCAAGCAGAAGAGCCCACAGAGCAGAGGCTGAGTCTAGACGAGTTAGTGGTGCTCAACAAGAGAACGAGAGACAAGCTGCTATTCGTAAGCAAGTGAGAGAAGAGAGGGTGAGGCGTGCTCAGGTGATGAGTGCAGCTGAGGCTAGTGGTGTAGGAGGCAGTAGTATAGAGGCCTCTACCATTGGCAGTGGTCAGACATTGGCAGCAGCAGGTCAAGCCTTCTCATCTGGTGCAACCATCTCTGCCAACTTACAGTCTGACCTCCTACAAGGAGCTGCTGACTTTAGGGCAGAGGGACAGAAGGCTATGGCACGACAAAAGATGTTTAGAACAGCCTTTGATATAGGTGTTAAAGCCGTTACGGCAGGTGCAGGCTAGGAGTAGGTATGGAAGATTTATTTGAAGTGGAAAGTGATGGGCAAGACTTGTCTCTGTTTGAGCCAGAGCCAGCAGATAAGTCTGCTGTAAATACTTCTTCCTCTGAGAAGAACTTAATAGCTCAAGCTGCAATAATTGATGGCTCTGATCTTGTGACTACCTTCCAAGCTATCTCTGCATTAGAGCCAGAGGAGAAGAAGGTGGCCCTAGAGGGGATCAGTCGAGATGCGAAGGAAAGTGAGAACTCTGCTAATCTAGACATTGTATCCTCCCTCCTACAAGACCCAACTATTGATGATGCTACCAAAGAGAACATCTTAAGATCTTACCAAGGTGAGGCTATCAAGCCGTACAGCAGTCTTGTGGGGACAGCAGAGAAGCTTCACATCTCAACTAAGGGCGGTGAGCCTGAGTCTGAGGAGCGTAGGTTGGCAAGCCTATCTAGCCTCATCTCTCCTGTGATGGAAGAGGTGCAGTTGGCACAAGAGGCCATAACAGCCCTTGCATATGATGAAGAGGGAGAGGCAGTAAGCCTAACTAACAACTTTGGAGATCTTACAGAACTCCTCATCATGCTTAACGAGCAAGTGTATGCTAAGCAAATAAGAAGTGCTGTAGATACAGGTGAAGTGAGTAATGTAAGGGAGCTTATTAACTTTGCATTGTTGGGCGAAGGGAAGATAGACTTAAGAGAGAAGTATGAGAGGTTTACTCCAGACGAGCGTAAGGCTTTCCTAGAGAAGTCTTTCAACATCTTCAACAATGCCAAGACTATGAATCTCCTGAATGACAATGACCTCATTCAACTAGATAGTTTCATGTCCGTAGCAGACCCTGAATATTACACAGGACTAGACCGCACCTTAGACAATGCAGGAGCAATACTAGACTTAGTCCCTGTAGTAAACATTGTAGCTAAAGCCTTAAAGGGGGTGTATAAGTCCTCTAAGGTGACAGCCCTAATGCAGAAGGCAGGGCTTAGACGTACAGCCTCTGAGAAGCAACCAGCATCTGTTGTCTCATTAGCGGAGCAAGTAAATCCAGAAGCAGCTAGGGATATGGCTAAGACTATTGTAGAGGATGTGACAGGGGAAGCTGCTGAAGTGTTAGCAGGCACCACTCGTACAGAAGCTGTAGTAGAGATGACAGCACCACAGGTGAAGACACCAGATGGTTCTGTCGTGGCTAAGCCCTATGCTATGGACAGGGAGATATTAGATGCTGCCTACCATGAGTCAAGTAAGATGGAACGTACTCCTACAGAGAAGGCTCAAGCTCTTAAGGACACTAAGAAAGCCTTAAGTGATGTGGAGAAGTTGGCTCGGTATGATGGTGGTGCTACAAGCCATACCCTAAGAGACAATGGCTCTATTGGTATTACAGAGAGCTATGTTGCTAGAGATGGTGCTTTCAGCTCTGCTGAAGAAGCTATTAGCACTGCCATGCAACAGCTAGAGTATTATGGTGTGAAGGAGAGTGATGTCACTGTAATGCGGAAGTCTGGTACTGAGTGGGTGGAGACTACAGCTAAGGAAGCTACTGCTAAGAATGCGCTAAGAGACGCAGCCACCAAGAAAAAGAAAGCACTCCCAGAAGAACTTAAGAAAGTTAATATGCAGGATGAGTATGCTGTAAGGGTGGATTTTAACTACCAACCTAAAGCTGTAGATATTGTACGAGATGACTTAGATGTTAAACTAAACTTCTTAGACAGACTAAGCAGTAAGGCACCAGTTCCCGGTAAGTCAACAGCAAGCCGCTACATCTGGCAAGTAGCACACATGCTAAATCCTACAGTTACACATGCTTCAGTAGCTGCTGTAGATAGGGGGAATAGACTTCAGAAAGTAATCATGGACAAGTTTACCAAGGGTGTAGCAGAGCCTATGGGGAATCTCTCTGATGCCAAGGCTGAACGTCTCTCTAAGATTATGCATGACCAGAACATGGCTCGTCAGAACTTTAAGAGGGAAGATCTTGAGAGGCTTGGGGTGACGAGTGAAGCTGAGTATAAAATCTTAGACAACTGGAAGTATATGAATGACCAGTTGTGGCACTTAACTAACATGGACATGGCTAAAACCTTAAGAGAGAAAGACTTCTCTATGTACAAGGACACAGCTGCTGACACCATGTTTATTGGTAAGGTGTTGCCTAGGAACCTGCCTTTAGCTAAGCGTCCTTCAACCATCTACGACCCAGCAGAGGGTAAGACTAAACTTACCTCTGACTCATGGGCTAAGTGGGATGAAGAGGGCAATAAGGTATTTGAGCTTAAAGAGCCTCAGATCATTGATGACATTGAAGTGAAGCATGTCCTAGTAAGACAAGGTGATAGCAGTAAGTATGTGAAGGCTGTTCAGGATGATGACACCATACTCCCATACATTGAAGGCTGGTCTCATGTTGAATACAGAGACCCCTACTTCATTGACAGAGTAATGGTTGATGCTAATGGCCTAGAGGTGCCTTCTACTAGACAGGCTATCCTCACTTCTCCTGAGTCTAAGTCAGCAGCCCTTGCTGTTGAGAGGCTTACAGAGAATGCCTCTAACGCACTGAAGGGACGAACTTGGAAATATACACCACGTAACTCTAGAGACCTAGATCAGACAGAGATAGCCCTTAAGAAGTTTGAAGTGGCTAGTTCAGCTGGACTAACGTCTCAACGTAAGCGTGGTAAGACACTACAACAGTTTGACTCTTCTCGTACAGGAGATATGTCTCCTAACGTAGCAGACCCATTAGATAGCTTTAAGAACTCGGCAGCGGAGTTAGCTAGACGTGTCCCTATGAGGGAATATCTAGATGACTTAGAAGCTCGGATCTTACAGACGTATAAGAAGGTGCTGCCCACTGATGACTATGGGAGACCTAAGATACCTAACGCAGACGAGAAGTTTGTAGGGGGAGATAAGTTAGGTTCTGAAGGCAATAAGCTAATGGCTGATGCCAAGTCAATGATTGAACATTACAACTACTTGAAGTTTGGTTATTACAATAGTATTGATGGTGCTTGGAAGCAGGCTATTAATAACACAAGTAAGTTTGTAGGCTTAGCCTCAAGACGCTTGGAGAAGGGAGTTCATGCTATAGGAGAGGAAGTTCCTTCCCTTATAGGTGTGTTCAAAGGGACAGCATTTAATGCTCACATAGCATTATCAGCTCCTCCCTCCCAGTGGATGGTGCAAGGCTTACCAGCTCTTATGAATGGCCTCTTACACCCACAGTATGTGATGAACTTCAAGAGTGGCCTATTACCTGAAATGAGAAAGTTGGTGATTGGCATTACTAAGGAAGGGGATGAGGCAGCTCTTGTCAAGCAAGTTGGGAAGGAAGAGGCAGCTAACATCATTCAGCTTCGTAAGGAGTGGGACAGGACAGGCTTTGCTGTAGGTGTTGATAAGCACTTGTTAGTAGAGAACGGCCTAGAGAGTATGATGCCTACTAACAGGTTTCAAACAATTAAGAAGCCTGTAAACTGGCTGGTTGATAAGGGGCGTGAGCTAGGCTTTGATAAGGGTGAGACTTTCCAGCTAATGGCCTATTGGTTGTCTGCTAGAAATGATGCCCTTAAGAGTGGCAAGTCTATGAAGAACGCAGCTGACTTTGATGCTGTAAGTGCTAAGACTCGTACTCTCACTATGAACATGAACAAAGCTGGGGAGATGCCTTGGAACAAGGACAGCCTTAGCCTTTGGACACAGTTTATGATTAGTCCATACAAGGCTCTTAGTATGTTTACTACCAGAGGACTCAGCTGGCAGGAGAGGTCTAGTATTGCAGCTTGGCAGTTCTTGATGATGCCAGTGCCATCTACACTCTCATACCAATTGAGAGCTGCTGTAGGTGTTGAAGGGACAGAGGGAGATGCTGCTACAGAGATTATTACTAACGGCCTCCTTGGTGGTAGTATTAACTTCTTAGCTAACCAAGTGTTTGAAGACATTGGTAGTGCCTCTTGGCAACGTAATGTTCAAGTAGACCCGGAGTTTGCTGGAGTGTTCTCATTAGTGCAGCATCTGACAGATGATCCCACTGGAACAAACTGGTTACAAGCAATGGCTCAAGCTTCTCCTTCTCTAAGTATGTTTGAAGGGTATAATCCATACGTTAAGAACTTAGCAACTTCCTTTGGTAAGCTTATTACCGCTCCAGTGCAGGAGACTAAGGAAGACGAGTGGTATTACTTGAAAGCATTCGCTGGAGAGAATGGTGCTTTGTGGCAGTATAGTGCATTAGGACGAGGACTCAGTGCAGGATATAAAGAGCTTCTGACTGATGAACTAGGCAAGCGCTACAGTGCAATATCTAGTAAGCTTCAGGATGAGGACGTTAGCTTCATGGAGACGTTCGCTAGAGCAGCCTTTGGCTTAGAGACTTCTTGGCAGACAATGGCTCGTAGAGGTAATATGGAGCTGTATGACGCTAGTAAGGGAATGAGGGAGGATGCTGACCTGCTCATTAAAGAACTAGAGCGAGAGGCAACCATACAGGGCTTTAATATGGATGATCCTAAGAGGGCTCCATACTTACTACGAGGCTTCTTTAAGGCTTTCCCTGAAGGGAGACCACCACCAAAGATGGCTGCATACATTATGAAAGAGCTGAGACCTAAGATGAGCCTAACAGACCAGCTACTGAGTGCTGCTGGTTATGGTGTGGAAGAAACTGACAAGTTCTATAAAGCTATGGGCAATGCTAATGAGGAAATACAAACGATGCGTGAATGGCATGAGAGTAATAGAAGAGTGGGAGAAGTGAAATGACATTTGATGCCAGT
>Ga0098061_1000756_pt1 | contig 15819 bp, 33 predicted proteins | sample 22_taG_FD_92579 | JGI IMG/M metagenome (GOLD analysis project Ga0098061, IMG submission 92579) | Marine viral communities from the Subarctic Pacific Ocean - 22_ETSP_OMZ_AT15343 metaG | ecosystem: Environmental > Aquatic > Marine > Oceanic | place: Subarctic Pacific Ocean | collected 2015-01-20
GAACCAATCCAATTGATTACAGAAAACACACACGATAACGAACCTGTAATGGCTACAACAATGGGTTGGGGAGCGACATCATCAGGTGGTTGGGGTTCTGATGTGTTGATGGAAGTAGATGTTCCTATTGACGATAGTTGTGGTAACATAGGAAATGAAGTGACAGATAATATGGTATGTGCTGGTGATGCAAATGGTGGTGAGGATTCTTGTCAAGGAGATTCAGGAGGCCCACTAATTATGACTAACGATGATGGAGAGTATGAGTTAATCGGAATAGTCAGTTGGGGATATGGTTGAGCTGACGCTGGGTACCCGGGCGTGTACTCTCGAATATCTACAAGATTACCGTGGTTCTTTGGATACATAGGAGAACCAGAAGAAGATTTTGAAGTAGAATTATATGGTGATGTAAACCTTGATGGAATGTTAAATGTTCTTGATGTGGTTGAGATAGTTGGGTTTGTATTAAATACAGTAACACCAACAGAAGAGCAATCATTAACTGCTGATATGAATCAAGATGGTATAGTAAATATCCTTGATGTGATATCATTGGTCAGTCAAATAATTGGATTAACATTTGGACAATCAGTAGATTGGTTGAGGGAAAATTTCCCAGAATTAGAAGTTGACAAGAGATTAGGTGAGTTGAACAAATCAATTCATTTTGCAAAATAGGAGGTTATAATGGCAAAGAAAAAAGTCCACATAGTAGGAACAGGTACAATAGGAGAACCATTAATCGGGTTGTTCTGTGATTTTAAAGAAGAGCTTGGTATCGATGAAGTATCATTTCATAAACGCTCACCACTAACATATGACAGGTCAAAGGTTAAAGACCTTATGAGGCGAGGAGCTAAACTTGTTGTTGATAATGACAGATATAGTGCGTTTCAAGAGATTGGATTAGAACCATCAACCACAACCGAAGAAGCCATATACGAGTCTTCAGTAATTATTGATTGTACACCATCTGGAGTTGGTCACGAAAATAAAAGAAAATATTATTCTAAATATGATAGAACTCTTAGTGGTATAAAATATAAAAAAGGTTTTATAGCTCAAGGTAGTGAGAAGGGATTTGGAACACCATATGCATATGGAATAAATGATGATGTGTTGAATGGTGAAAAGTTTATTCAAGTTGTAAGTTGTAATACACATAACATTTCAGTATTATTGCAAGCTGTATGTGGTGGTAGATATGCAGATATACATAGTGGTCAATTCGTATGTATGAGAAGGTCAAGTGATGTCAGTAATCACTCAGGAAATAGCTCATTTATCCCATCCCCATCACCAGGCAAGCACGATGACCCAGAATTTGGAACACATCACGCTAGAGATGCACACGATTTATATAAAACTATGGGTCACGATTTAGTTTTATATTCATCAGCTATTAAACTTAATACTCAGTATATGCATACTACTTGGTTTAATGTTAAAATGATGAATGATATTTCATTAGAAAGAGTTATGAAAAGATTTGAAGAAAACAAAAGAGTAGCTCTTACAGAGAAGAAGATGTCAAGTGAGGTATTCTCATTTGGTAGAGACCACGGCCACTTTGGAAGAATTTTAAATCCTGCTGTTATTGCAAAATATAGTATAGAGGTATTGAATAATAATCAAGTTGTTGGTTTTGCATATACGCCACAAGATGGTAATTCATTGTTATCAAGTATTGGAGCTACAATGAGATATTTATATCCAGATTCGTACCGAGAAAGAATGAAATGTTTAGACCAATTCTTATATAGTGAGGTGTAGTATGGATAGAAGTTGGAATAAAGATTGGAGAAAATCTGTTATAGTTTTAAGTGGTGGGTTTGACCCTGTTCATAAAGGACATTTAAGAATGTTTAGAGAAGCATCTTGGTTAGGACATCAAGTAATTGTTGGTTTAAATTCAGATGATTGGTTATCTCGTAAAAAGGGAAAACCATTTATGCAGTTTGAAGAACGAAAAGAAATACTTGAAGGATTTAGATATGTAAATCAAGTATTACCATTTGATGATTCAGATGATTCAGCTTGTGATTTAATTCGTAGAGTTCATACCATTTATACAAGTGATGAATATGAATACGATGCATCTGATTTAGGACACGCTGGATTTTTAGATTATCATCATATCTATTTTGCCAATGGTGGAGATAGAACAGATGATAATGTACCAGAAATTCCTGTATGCAAAGAACTTGGTGTAGAAATGATATGGGGAGTTGGTGGTGGTAAAATACAATCGTCATCTTGGCTAATAGATGGTGATAAGGATGCGTAGAATTTTTATATTCGATGTAGATGGAACATTAACACCATCAAGATTACCAATGACAAAAGAGTTTCAAAAGTTTTTTAAAAAGTGGGCTTTAAAAAATACATTCTACTTAGTTACAGGTTCTGATATACCAAAACTACAAGAACAAATGGAAGGTTTAGAAATACACGCTGATGGTATATTTACTTGTTGTGGTAATGAGTATTGGCAATCAGACCCAGTAGTACATCCAAAACATTGTGATTTAATTTATGAGAAAAAATTTAAACCATCGGAAAAATTAATAAAATATTTAGAATTGGAATTAAAATTTAGTCCTTATAAAAAACAATATGGTAATCATATTGAAGATAGGGGAACTATGTTAAATTTTAGTATCGTTGGTAGAGATTGTAATCAAGAACAGAGAGAAGATTATAACAAATATGATACAGAAAAGGGCGAAAGAAAAAGAATATCAGAAGTTATTAAAAGACAATTTCCTAATTTGGACGCTGTTATCGGTGGTCAAATATCAATAGACATCTATCCAAAAGGTAGAGATAAATCTCAAGTACTAGAACATATAGAAAAACGACATGAAAGTGAAGAGTTGATATTTATAGGTGATGGTATAGAAAATGGTGGTAATGATTATCCACTAGCTCACTTGATGGATGATATTACAAATTGTGATTGGTATCAGACTGAAGGTTGGGAACAAACAAAAGAAATATTATTGGAGAAATTAAATGGGTAAGCAAGTTAAGAAACACGGATATAGTTGTAAGTTAGTCAGAGTTGTTGATGGCGATACAGCAGATGCTATGATTGATTTAGGATTCAAGACTTGGGTTAAAGCAAGAATTAGATTCTATGGTGTAGATTGTTGGGAAAGTAGAACAAGAGATTTAGCAGAAAAAGAAAAAGGATTAGCCGCTAAAGCCTATGTGAAAGATTTATTGGAAAATTCAGATGATGGTAAATTTTCAATTATATCACACGGAGTTGGAAAATATGGCAGAGTGTTGGGTGAACTATTTGTAAAAGGCCACGACACATCAGTTAATGAGCTACTGAAAGAAAATGGTCACGCTTACGAATATCACGGAGAAAAGAAAAAAGTGTTTGGAGGTTAATATGTGGAATAAAGTAAAATGGGTTGGAATTGGACTAGTAGTAGGCTCTTTATTATACTTTAATTATCAGAGAGATAGTCAACTCAAAGATATGATACAAAAACTTGAAGTAGAAGTAAGTCATCATAGAACGGATATCATTGGTTTAAAAGGTGATATTAAAGCTATGGGTATCACGATAACATTTTATAAAAATGAACTTAACATAGCTAATGAGTTGTTTCAAAAACAACTTATTAAAGATATGGAGCACGAACTTGGTATGATGGAATCTAAACTCAAAAGATTAGAGGAAGAATTAACTTTAATAGATGAAGAATATGCTATGAAAGATGAGTTACTTAGAGGAAATATATTTAACTTAATAGAATTATCAGATACTTTGAAGAGTACTGATAAAGAAACTCTGAAAGGAACTAGGTCATTAGAAGAACAATTTGACCAATTACGATTGGAGTTCGATGATTTGATTCAAAGATTAAAAAATAATAAAAGAACAAAAGATATATTTAAAGATGAAGCCTAGTGATAAAGTAGCCTTTAAATTTGCTGGTAAGAAAGTAGGTTTTACCTGTAGTTGTTTCGATTTATTGCATGCTGGACATATTCTTATGTTAAAAGATGCAAAACAACAATGCGATTACTTAGTGGTTGGTTTACAGACAAACCCTTCAATTGATAGACCATTTTCAAAGAATAAACCGATACAATCATTGGAAGAGCGGAGAATACAATTGGAGGCCGTTAAATATATTGATGAAATAATAGAATATGAAACTGAAAGTGATTTGCGAGAGTTATTATTTGAATTAGACCCAGATATTAGAATACTTGGGTCTGATTATAAGGGAAAAGAGTTTACAGGTTATAATCTACATATTCCAATATATTTTCACGAAAGAGACCACGATTATTCAACTACAAATTTAAGAAAAAAAATGAGTGAGAACGAAAATAGCTCTTGACTTTAATATCAAAATGCTCGTATATTGTAGTATGAAAAGAAAGGGTAATATGAGTAAAATTGTTATTTTTGATTTAGACGGAACTCTCGCTCTTATTGATAAACGAAGAGCAATTTCAACAAATGATGATGGTAAAATGGATTGGGATAAATTCTTTGACCCAAAGAACATTTCATTAGATGTACCTAATGACGGTGTTATTCAGATGGCTAAACTATTGAGTTCACACGGATACAAAATTTGGATTCTATCAGGTCGTTCTGATGTAACTTATCAGGCTACTATAGATTGGTTAAATGACAATGATGTTTGGTTTGACCATCTTATGATGCGACCAAAGAAATTACATTTTACAAAAGATTCAGATTTAAAACAAATGTGGTTAGATACTATTGGTGTAGATAATGTTGATATGGTATTCGATGATAGAAACCAAGTGGTTGATATGTGGAGAAAGAATGGACTTACCACATTTCAAGTCGCTGATGGAAATTTTTAATGCAGTATTATTTATTATTAAAGGGTGATTCTGAAAAGGATTCACATTATGATTCAAATCTATTAGGCGATGAGTCCTTTGGAACATTCTATTCTGGAGAAGCATTCAAAGCCCTTACCAATATAATCGAGAAAGACCCAGAAGCATTAGAAGGTGCTAAAGTCATTACTGATATGGGCCAACGATATACAATCACAGAATTTCTAGATGAGATAAAAAAACTTAAAATTTTTGTAAATTAGATATGGAAAATTATTTTGAAACAAGAAATAAATATATGGATACGCTTATGGATAAAAATAAAAGAATAAAAACAGAAAGATTTTTAGATAGATATAATCATATAATGGAGTTTGTTAGAACTTTGTTAGCAATAACAACTGTTATTCTTCAATTATATATTATAAGTAGATTAATATAAGGAGTAATAAAATATGTCAGACTTGGTAAAAAAATTAGAAGATGTATTAAGTAATTTAGAGTATGGTAGTTCGGATTTAGATTCTGCTAAACAAGGATTACCTGATTATAACGCTAATGAATCCAGTAGAACTCAAATTGAACAAACTGAAAGTTATTTGGAAAATGCTAAAAGTGATTTAGAAGATTTGATTAGTGAATTGAAAGCAGAAGAAAGAGGAATATATTAATGAAAACAAGAATTATAAAAGATAGTCCAAAAAAAGAAGAAATAATAGTAACTGAAATGACTTCTGCTGTTGGGTTTATAGAAGAACAATATCCAGAAACAGCTATTGAATTTAAACGAATACAGAAAGAGCAATATGAATTATTTTGTAAAAAACAAATGGATTATGGCCCATCAAATATTTCTATGGGAACTGGTGTCGGAACGGCAGTTAATATAAAACTAGCTACAACAGCATTGGTAGTCAGAATTAATGATAAGGTTCAGCGACTATTGAATTTAGTTGTGACAAATGACAGAGATGCACAGAATGAGCCTGTAATAGATGCGTTCAAAGATTTATCAGTTTATGGAATTATAGCTCAAATAGTTAAAAATGGTAAGTGGGGAGTATAGTTATGTGTGGGCCAGGAGTAGAAATATTATTGTTAGTTCAAGAAGATTGTGTCATTTGTAAAGATGAAACCGACTGGACTATGGGCGATGATGTAGAAGATAGAGACCATACTTATATAAAAGGTGTTGGTCAATTGTGTAATTCGTGTTGGAAGGAGTATTATGCCAACCAATTATAAAAGTAAAAGATTGGCTGATATATTAGATGAGGATACCTCAGAAGATATAGATTATATCTGTAGAGTTCTACCAAAATTAAAGAACTTACATAGTAAGATAGAAAAAAGTAGACCAATGAAAACAGAAGATTTGGGGTTTGTTGTTGATTTAATACTTGATTTAGAAGAGAATCCACATCACAGAGCTTCAAAGTTAGAACTAACACATTGTAATGAATTATGGAAAACTTATGCTAAATAAATTAATAAGATGGTTTTATAACAGAATACTTACATTAGAATTATTTCGTTATTTAAGGTCAAGAAAATATGAATGATTATTCAGACAAGATGAGAAAAGCTTCAAAGATTCTATTCAAGAATAAATTATATGATTTTGAGCCTAAATCTATTTGGGATTATAAAAAGTATACAGCGTTTGATAAACAGATTACTGATAAAATAGCCTCTGATGGTTTGAAAGAGGATTATAAAAAAGGTAAGAATATTACAGAGTGGGTCAAGGTTGGTGGTGGAGCTAGAGCGTTATCAAAGTTTAATTCAGAGAATTGTAAGAATGTTATAAATTATTTTACCTGTAAAGGTGATATGATTTTAGACCCGTTTGCTGGAAGGACAAGAGCTACTATAGCAAATCATTTGGGTAGAGATTATACTGGATTTGAACTGACAGAGAAATATTTTCCAGCCGTTAAGAGTTATGATATTGAAGTTTTCAATATGGATAGTGCCAAAATGTATGAGGTTTTAGATACTTGGTTTAAATGTGATTTAGTATTTACTTGTCCACCATATTGGAATATGGAAAAGTATTCAGATAATGAAAATGATTTGAGTACATTTAAAACATATGATGAGTTTTTGAATGGTTGTAATAAGAGATTAGAATTAGCATCAAAATATTTAAAAGAAGATGGATTCTTAATAGTTGTACTTATGGATTTCAGAAAAGAAGGAGTTTTATACCCGTGGCATACTGATACAATAAATTATTTCCACAACAATACAGATTTTAAGCTTTACGATACAATCATATGGGAGATGAGTCCAAGAAAGAGACAACCATTGTATCCACAAGCGTTAGTTAATAGAAGAATGCTAAATACTCACGAATATTGTTTAGTATTTAATAGAAAAACTCAACCTGAATTAAGAGAGTTTTATGATAAGAAATTAGCCGAAGATGAGGCCGTGATTGAGGAAGCATTAAATTTTTGGTAGAATACCTACCATTAAGAATAAACAACAATAAACAAGTAAGGTAACAAGAACAATGAATAGAACAACAGGAACAGTTAAGTGGTTTAATGAGAAAAAAGGTTTTGGATTTATAACAAGAGAAGGTGGAGACGATGTCTTCGCTCACTTTTCAGAAATTCAAGACGATGGATTTAAAACATTAACTGAAAACCAGAAGGTAGAATTTGAAGTAACGAATGATACTAGAGGTGACAAAGCAACAAAGATAACTTTATTATAAAATGATTGAGTTAAAATCCAAGATTATAAACGACAAATATACAGAATATGTATATGAGCAGTTTGATATACAGAACAGAGAAGAAACTTCTGTATCGATTCCTATGAATTTAGATGGTTTAAATGATATTGATTGGAATATCGGAGTAATCTATGGTGGTAGTGGTAGTGGAAAGACTACAATATTAAAACACTTGGGAATGATTAAGGATGTCGAATTAGACAGAGAAAAATCACTAATAAGTAATTTTGATTGGTTAGAACCAAAAGAAGCTACACTATTATTAACCTCGATGGGATTATCATCTATCCCAGCGTGGTTAAGACCTTTTCATCTTTTGAGTAATGGTGAACAATATAGAGCTGGTTTAGCCTATTTAGTAGCATCCGCCAAAGATGGAGAGACAATTTTAATTGATGAGTACACATCAGTAGTTGATAGAGATGTGGCCAAAGCTATGAGTAATGCCGTACAAAAGTATATCAGAAGAACGAATAAGAAAATCATATTAGCAAGTTGTCACTATGATATTATGAAATGGTTACAACCAGATTGGATTTATTCGCCAAGTCGTGGTGTTTTAGAAAAAAAAAGCGATGGGAAAAGCAACCTATCGAATTACGAGTTAGTAGAGTTGAGGCAGAAACTTGGAACTTGTTCAAAAAGCATCATTATTTAACACCATTTGCAAATAAGTCATACATATTTTTATTATTTGAGTGGAACGATAGACCAATAGCAATGAGTGTAATAGGAAGACAGATTGGGAGAAATACAACGAAAGCTTATAGATTGAGTAGGTTGGTAGTATTACCAGATTATCAGGGATTGGGAATAGGAAGACATATATCTGATTTTAGTGCTGCAATTATGAAGAATGAAGGGGCTAAATATTATATCAAAACCGTGAGTCCAGCACTTGGAGAGTATAACAACAAGCGTAAAGACCTATGGGAGCCAACAGCATTCAATGGTAAGATTAGAATTGATAAAAAGAGAAAGAATATCTATACAACATTAAGAACTCAACCATCATATTGCCATCAGTATATTGGAGAAGCAATAGATGGGTATGAGGATTTGTTATTGCCTATAGATAAAATGAGAATTAAAAGAAATACAATAAAGCACGATTTTTTTTAAATAGCTCTTGACAAATACCCGAAAAGCTCGTATATTATATAGTAATGAGAAAGGTAACTTTATGAGAATAGGAATTGATTGTGATGGGGTTTTGAGGAACTTCATTCCTCACCTAACAAATCATATTAAAGAAAATCATCCAGAATTAGCTGACCAAATTCTAACACCACATTCTTGGGATTGGACACAATGGTTACCATTTTGGACAGAAGATGAAACAGAGAAATATGTATTTGAAACTCATTTTGAAGAATTTTTTGGTCCTGATTGTCCACCAGTTCAATCATCATTTGAAGATTGGGGAGGACTTAGAGAATGGGCTAAAGAGAATGGCCACGAGTTAATATTGGTATCGGCTCAAAGAGATAATTGTAAAGAACTTACAGAAGCTTGGTTACAGAGATGGGGTTTTGTTGGTTTCGATGAGATACATTTCACTCATCAAAAGTGGTCAATTGATGTTGATGTTCTTATAGATGACTCACCATCAAAGTTAGGACAATTTAGAAAGAAATCTGTTGCGAATGGTCAACCGATATGTTTTAGACAGACTTGGAATTTGAATAATCAGAAAACTGGTTATATGCCAATTGATAGATTATCAGATATCCAAACAAGAGTTTTTGGTTAAATAACAAATAATAAATAGGAGAAATAAAAGATGGCTTTTACTAAATATGTAGTAGAAAAAGAAAACCACACTGGTGATGTAGTGGTAGAAGAAGTAAGTAGTGATAAACTATTTGAGATGTCAGGTAGTCCGCATGTCAAGCGTTTAAATGTATTGGAAAAATGGGAAGGTAAAAAAATGGTTGAACAGAACTATAACCCAACAACACACGAGATTACTAAAAAAGGTGTGAAACCAATTAAGGTGGTTGAAGAAAAAGCTTAAGAAATATAAAATAGCTCTTGACTTGTATTGTCAAAAGCTCGTATATTATAGAGTAATAAAAATTAACAATTAAAAACTTAGGAGTTTGTATGAGTAAAATATTTGATTATTATAATCAACAGAACAATGAAGAACCTTGTTGTGTTCCAGTGATGGAAACTGGTCGTTGTGCTTGTGGTCAACTAGACCCAAACGATGAACCTACTGATTCTGAGTTAGAAGAAATTGAGTGGGAAATTGACAACTTGGGAATCGAGGATTTAATAGATGAAGATTGATGAGTTAAATAATCTATTGGAAAGTGCGATTAAAGATTTAACGGAACAAGAGGGAGACCTTACTGAAGTTGTTGAACATTTAGCATCTAAACGGAGACTTGAAGAAAAGTTTCAACAGACATTAGATTTGAATGAAGATTATATAATAGAAGCGTCCACTGGAAATCCAGATGATGTTCCTGTTGATATGAAACGAGCGATGTATGATGTGATGGTTGAAGTACACGAAATTTTATCAATACAAGACCAAATGGAGTTACCAAATTAATGAAAAATAAATTAATGATTAATATTATGTTATGTTCAACTATTCTGTTATTTACTGGATGCGAACTACTTTGTACAGAGGATTGTAATTTTTTAGTAGAAGATGTTGAGACATATGATTTTATGCTTGATGCAGGTTTAGAGCAAGATATAAATGGTTATTATCATTTACCAATGAATTCTTATGGTGATGGAACACAAACTATCCACCAATTTTCAGTAGATACAAATAACCCAAATACCAATCCACCACAATTTGTTCATTGGGATTGTGATACTCAAGTAGAGCAACATTTGTATGGTGATATATATGAAGATGTTGATATAATAAATCATAGTTCTTATGCTAATTCAGATGGAATAGCCTATACTATGTTCGGCCCTCATTCAGACCAGATTGGTGATACTATAAGAGTTTATGTTGCGTATCAATGTAACATTTACGATGTTGATTATGAAATATATTTTAATGTAATATTGGAGAGTCCAAATGAATAATTATACTACAACTGCAAAAGGAGCCATTACCAACAAGACATCAGGTAAAGAATGTCTTGATTTATTTACCCGTATAGGAAATATGAGATGGGAACATCGTAATAGAATCCTTGAAGATTTTGAAAAGGCATTTAAAGATAACCCAGAATTAGCTACACAAGTATTATTTTGGGCGAGAGCAGCAAGAATCGGTGCAGGAGAGAGAAAAACTTTCTTTACAATCTTAGATGAAATAAGGAAGACATCTCCAGAGTTTATTGCAGATAATGCAAAAACTTTAGCCGAACTAGGTTATTGGAAAGACCTTGTAAGATATTTAGATATACAAGGTGTTGTTTCTGTTTTCGCCCAATCAATTAAAGATGGGGATAGGTTAGCTTGTAAATGGGCTCCAAGAAAATGTTCAGAGTTGCGTGACGAGTTGGGAATGACTAATAAACAATATAGAAAATGGTTGAAAGAGTATTCAGATACTACAGAACAAAAGATGTCAAATAGTAAATGGTCTGATATTCAATATTCTTCAGTTCCTGGTTCTGCTATGAGGAGATATGGTAGAGCGTTTGATAGGAATGATTTCGATAGATTCGATGGTTGGAAGAATGATAAGACCTCAAAGGCATCTGTATCAGCTACTTATCCCCACGAAATATTAGCTTGTAATGATGATGTATTAGCAGATAAACTATGGGATAATCTTCCAGACTTATTGGTAGATAGTACAGAGAACATTTTACCAATGATTGATACAAGTGGTAGTATGTTTGGAATGCCATTAACAATAGCTTTAGGATTGGGTGTATATCTAGCTCAGAGAAATCAATCAGAGTTTAAAGATATGTTTTTATCATTTAGTGAGAATCCAGAACTAATTAGATTAGAAGGAGATTCTATTGGAGAAATAATGAGAAACGCCGAACGAGCTGATTGGGGAATGAATACAGATTTTGAAAAGGCTTATATGAGAATATTGAATTTAGCTAAGAAACACGATGTAGCTAAAGATTCAATGCCTACTATGTTATTAGTATTAAGTGATATGCAATTCGATGAATCACAGACAAGACATTGGGAACCAGATATGACACATTTTGGTCATATGAAAAAGGAATATGAAAATGCTGGATATGATTTTCCTAAGATAGTATTTTGGAATTTGGAAGCACACTTTGGTACACCAGCAAAATGTTCAGATGAAAATGTTGCGATGGTGAGTGGATTCTCACCAAGTATTATGAAAGCGATATTAAACGCTGAAGAGTTTACACCGATTGATATTATGATGGAAGCTTTAAAACCAATTGATTTAGAATATCAGAATTTAAAACACGAATTAGATATTAATTATAGTCAAGAGATAAGTACGAGGTATTAGAATAAGAAATAATTGTATTTGAATAATTTTCTATATATTTATATATATAGATTAAAGATTGTGTGGACTAAAGTCGAGATAAAAATTAACCACTCTCGACCAATCTTACACTAACCCAACAGCACTCTCAAAACTCAAAGAGAACAGAGAGATGACAAAGTAGGTTTAATCATTGGGGTTACCGAAAGGTTTGAATAGATTAAACTGAAAGTCATCAGAAGAATTAAAATTGTCATTATTGGTCGTACAGCACTACCAATCTAATAAAAAACGATAAAAAGATTGACCACCGAAAGGCTAATGACATAAATAAGAGGTTATAATGAAAAAAGTTATATTAGAAATTCTTGAAGAATATGCAGAGAACGAATCTAATTTATCTTCAGCTGTTTGTAGAGAACAATTGGTAGATGATATAGTAAACGCTATAAGTAAAGATTCACGAGATGTTTCAACTAAAGATAAAAGACAGATTGAGATTTTTGACTAATGGATAAACAAGCGTATAAAGACTTATTCTCAGAAGAAATGACAAAATCATCAGAACTTAAACACACACTCGATGTCATTTGGAAAATGGTTAAGGATAATCCAAATAATATGGAGTTGGGTGAGGAAGTTAGAGCATTATATTGGAGTGAACATAATACAGATGAGTAGAGTTGAAGCAAAATTATATCTAGAGATGTGGTTGTCAGAGCAAATACCAACAAGTGAGTGGTTAAGAATACTACAAGAGCGTAAAGATGTAGCAGAAGTGTATCAAAAGCATTTAGAGGAGAAGCGTGATGAGTAAAAAGCATAGACCAAGTATGTCTTTCTTAGCTAGGAAACGAGAAAAGGCTAGACTTAAAAAATTGAAACAGATAAAACTTAGAAAAGAAGCTATGAAAAAGAAGGAAGATTATTATGGTGACATCTAATGAGAAAGATAAATACGAATTGATGGACACTGGTGAGAAACTTACTAAAGAAGAATATGAAGAACTTAAAAAATTGATGGAAGAGTTGACAGAAGATGCTAAAGCTATGGTTGAAGACTATATGAAGAATCCATCTCAATATAGTGGTAGTATTGATATTAAAAAGGGATTAGTTAAAGGCGATGGAGTAATAGTTCACGAGGATAGTCCATTTTTAGATGAGGATGATGATTATACAGTAGAACAAGAAGATGATGGAGAATATGAATGAGTAGAATACCACAAATAGAAAAATCAAAATATAATAAAGATAAAGCTTTCTCGTGGGTAGATAGTCAATGGGAAAAGTTTATGATTGAACAGAAAGAACTAAAAGAAGAAATAACCAAAAAACAAAATATCATAGAAGAAGCTGTAAGAATGTTAAATGAATATAATATGTGGGATTTACAATCAACTAGATATTGTATAGATAAAGCGAAGAGATTCTTACAAGACAATATGAAATAGATGAATGGTAAAGGTGATAAGTATAGAATTAAATGGTCTAAAAAATACGCTGATAACTATGACAAAATATTCAGCGAAGGAGATAAAAGCAATATGTATATATTGACTATAATAAATAGTGAAGAGGCAATAGACAGAATACCAGCTGTCGACTTAAAATCAGCTAAAGAACTATTTAGATTAAGAAAAGTTATGGATGAAGAGTCTTTTGATAAATTATATGAGGTAAAAAAAGAAATAATAAAGAAAAGATAAAGTTATCCCTAGTATTGTCTCCACATAGGTTGTTAGGGATGTGCAATGTTTAGTATATTATATAGTAAGGTTAATTAATAAATAATAAATACAGGAGTAATAAATAATGAAAAAGAAGTTAAATAGAACTTTTAAACGAGTTATGAGAAGAATTGATAAAGAAACTATAAACAAGAGTCTTTTCAATTTTAAAAACACAATAATCGATTTAATCGATACACAATACTATGTCGATGGAGATATCCAGCGAAATAGATATTTCAAAGTAAAACATCAATTGGAGTATTTAGATAGTTTCTTCGAAGGAAGTGCTATAACACATTTGATTATGGCTAATATAACAACAGCCAAATCAATGATTCAAAATACTTTAAAGATGAGTCAACACAACAAGACCTACAAATATTATCAGAAGTTATGGGAAGCTGGATATGAATGGTTATCCATTGATGGTAATAATAGAATTGGTGCGTGGATTGATTTCTTTACTGGTATATTATATCTTCCGAAAGGATTCATATTACCATTATGGGATACTGATAATAATGAGATGATAGAAATTGAACTAGAGAAGAAAATGAACTATCCAATGATACTAGAAGAGTATGGAGATGCGTTTACGGATTATTTGAAAAAGACAGATATTCCAATAACTCAAATCAACTATGCTAGTAAACCTAAACTGCATGTTATATTCAGAAATGTTAACAAAGGTGCTAGTTTGAACTCTCAAGAGGATAGAAATTGTATTGATGTTCCTATCGCTGAGATAGTTAGAACTTACGCTAATAAGAATATGGTTTGGTTTGGAAATCAATTTTCAGATGAGAGTATTAACAAAAGAGCTCACGAATCATTTATAGCGTGGGGATATGGTTGTGTTCAAGATTTTGGTAATGTATTCACAAGTGCATTTGGTGAGAAACCAGAGTTTCAGATGAAAGAAACAAATATCACAAATCATTATGAAAAAGATACCATATCTGTTGAGACAATTAAACAAACAGATATTTGTCTTAAAAAACTTAAAGAGTTTGTAGACCAAACTAACTCTGGGGAAAATTTTGTATCAGGTAATACACAATTCACTAGGGCGTTACTTGGATTCACCTATAGACTTAGAAAGAACTATACAAATCATAGTTGGAAAGATATTTGGTCTTTTGTTTGGACAAATCACCAAGAGTGGTTGAAATCAGATGTATCGTATAAATTCAATCATATATCTCAGAAAAGAACATATAATGATATGACTAGTTCGGGTGCATTATATCTTCCTACAATATTCCAATTCTTAGTAAGATTAGAAGGATTGATGGTAATGAATGGAATGATGAAAGTTAGACACGCCAGAGGTTCTGTTTCAACACACGATATCAGAATGGAATTAAATACAAAACAGAAAGGTATTTGTCCATTAACAGGTAATAAGATTAATGGTTATAATGATACAGGAAAATATCATGTTGACCATATAATTCCACTATCGGTATGGGATGTAAAAGAACACGGAGAAGACCCAAATGATATTAGTAATCTTCAGTTAGTTGAGAAGAGAGCTAATTTAAAGAAATCTGATAAAATCATTACACAGAAATCTATTGAGGAGTTCGTTGATGAACGGGATGTAGTTGGGGTAGCCTAAGGAAGCCAAGACGATTAGGAAGCCTTGAACCCCAGAAATTGGGAGAGTTGAATAAAGGGTGAATTATTTTCACCCTTTTTCATATTCCCGTGATGGTTTTCAATTTTATATTATATTTATTATTGAGTAGCTAAACAGACAATCTTTAAGGAAATATTATGAACAAAGACGATAAGAAGCAAATAGAATTAGTAGATTATAAGATTGATGAATTAAAAGGAGATATAGCCAATCTAAAAGGCGATATCGATAAGGCTCATATCAAGACAGACGAAAGTCTTAGGTTCATTAAAGAAAATCTTTTCAACCCCAGCGAAGGCTTATGGGCCGAGACCAAGAAGAATACAACGCATAGAGAGAATACGAATAAGTGGCGTGGTATCGTGGGTACGGGCGTCGTTGGTCTGCTAGTCAAGCAAATCTACGATTTATTCAGCAAATAATTTAATCCGCATCA
>Ga0098061_1000758_pt1 | contig 15794 bp, 12 predicted proteins | sample 22_taG_FD_92579 | JGI IMG/M metagenome (GOLD analysis project Ga0098061, IMG submission 92579) | Marine viral communities from the Subarctic Pacific Ocean - 22_ETSP_OMZ_AT15343 metaG | ecosystem: Environmental > Aquatic > Marine > Oceanic | place: Subarctic Pacific Ocean | collected 2015-01-20
GACTATTTACTATACACCCAAGGAGTATATAATGGGCAGAAAAAGAAGATTAATAGCGGCGAGTAAAAAGTTTGGTTCTAAACATTCGGCGCATCCTATAGTTTTACGCAGCGCAGAAGAAGAGCCAAAAATAGAAGTCGCGCCTGTAGAAGAAGAGAGGGTTGTGATCGCAAAAGAGCCCGAGCCACAAGAGCTTGAGCCCACGGCGCCACAAGAGCTTGAACCACCCGAGCCTCCAAAGCCAAAAGTTAGAAAAAAGAGAACCACAAGAAAAAGGACCCCTCGAAAGAAGGCAGCGGCCAAAGAAGCATAGCTAAATACATCTTTATTAAAGAACCCCCGGTACTGCCGGGGGTTTCTCTTTTTATAAACTATTTACACTAGCGGGAGATCCATTGAATGCCAACTCAAACAAACCCAAAATCAGAAACTAGCACAGTAGTTTTAACTTCCACCGGTAGTATAACCAGCGTTGCAGCGGCAGTTCCATTTGGAATGTACACCGGTTCTGTTGATTTTTTAAGCGGAGCCGCCCTCCAAGTCAACTATGTTTATAAAAAGCTTGGTGGCGATGTTGTAGATATTGAATTAACCCCTTCGAATGTTTATGCGGCATACGAAGAGGCGGTTTTGGAATATTCTTACATTATTAATTTGCATCAAAGCAAAAATGTATTATCCGATGCCCTTGGCAACACAACGGGTACTTTTGATCATCTCGGAAACATAAAGGGTGAAGCTTCCCTTTCTTCAAGTTTGGGCGGTCAACATGTGGCGCTCAAATACATGAAGACCCAATTTTCTATTAGCAAAAAAATTGGAGACGGGGCTTCATATATTGAAGGCATGGGGGGAACTATTCGCCAATATTCGGCCTCCTTTTCCCCCACTCACGATAAGCAAGACTATGATTTACAGACGATTATTGAAACTGCCGGGACTTCTGGAGTAGATGATGGCGGCGCCGCGGTACCCTTTGCTGGAAAAATTAATGACAAGCGCGTTATTGTCACAAAAGTTTTTTTCAGGTCCCCACGAGCGATGTGGCGCTTCTATGGGTACTATGGGGGCGTCGGCGTCGTGGGCAACTATTCAACCTATGGTCAGTTTGCTGATGATTCCACGTTTGAGATTATCCCAACGTGGCAAAACAAAATGCAAGCTATTATGTATGAAGACTCTATTACTACAAGAACTTCGAATTATGCTTATGAAATTCGCGATAATCACTTAAGACTATTTCCTACTCCGAGTTATTGGGGGCTTGAAGAGCAAGATCGAATTTGGGTGCAATTCTACGTAGAAGATAATGCCTGGGAGGAGTCAGATCGTTATCAGTCGGGTGTTAATGGCATCAATAACATGAATACGCTGCCTTTTGACAATATACCATATGTAAATATTAATGCAATAGGGAAGCAATGGATTAGAAAGTATGCTTTAGCGCTTTGTAAGGAGATGCTGGGTCAAATTCGGGGCAAATTTACAACGATGCCCATCCCAGGACAGAGTGTTACTTTGAATTATTCCGAATTATTGACTCAAGCAAAAGAAGAACAGGAATCTTTAAAAACTAATTTGAAAGAAATGCTTAAAGAAATGGAATACACCGAATTGGCTAAAATGGAGACCGAAAAAGCGGATGCAGCAACGGCAACGTTCAAAAATTCACCTCTTCCCATCTTTGTAGGATAATAAGCTATGGCAAAATGGAAAAGACCGAGTGCCCCTCCTCCTCCATTGTTCTTTGGAGAGAAAGAGAGAGATCTTGTTAAGCAGGTCAACGATGAACTCATCGAAAAAGTCATTGGCCAGCAAATCTTATATTATCCGATTGATATTGAAAAAACCAATTTTCATGAATTATATGGAGAGGCGATAGAAAAAACTTATTTGCCCCCAATTCGCGTGTATGCCCTGGTTGAATTTACAGATTTCTCAACTGATTATTTAGCTAGCGCGGGTGTCGACAAGAGTTGGGAAGTTAACGTTCATTTTCATAAAAGAAGATTAGAAGAAGATCAAAATTTATATGTTAGAGAAGGTGATTTTGTTTTGTACGGAGAATATTATTACGAGATAGTTAAGTTATCGGAAGATACAAAATTATTTGGTCAAGTTGAGCATGGTTTTGAAATTTCCGCGAAATGCATAAGAGCGAGGCAGGGACTATTCGATGCTACCTGATAATTTTGATTTTGCAATGCTGCCCCCCGGCGGTGATTATGATTTAAAAGAAGTGGGGATGCTCGCGTCCTCTATGGAGACTATAGATTATGCCATAACGTCATGGCTAAAAGAAGATTTAAAGTTGAGCGCGCGCACCAATGAGGGTTTTAAAGAGGTGCCGGTACTTTGGCAAACTCCAGAGAGATCTTTCCAGGTGAAGCACGAGAAATCTTTAAGAGACTCGGGAGGCGCCCTTAAACTGCCCCTTATTAGTATTGAGCGCACCGGCATAACAAAAGATCCCAACCGAAAAGGCTCTTATCAGGCACAAAAATATTCAGATGATAAAAATGGTAGAACTGGAAGAATGGTGATTGCCCGCAAAATTGTTCAAGACAAAACACGAAATTTTGCAGTAGCACTTGGGTCGCGAACAAATTCTGGTGGTAAATTACAAAGGTATTCGCCCCGTATAAACAAAAAGATTGTAATTAAGACTTTATCGATTCCTATCCCTGTATATATTAATGTTGATTATAAAATTGTCATTAAAAGCGAATACCAAACACAGATGAACTCTCTAGTAGAGCCCTTTATGGCCCGCACGGGACAAATTAATGCCTTTTTGATGCATCGAAATGGGCACACCTATGAGGCTTTTATTCAACAAGGGTTTACACACAACAATAACATGAGCAATTTAGAAGAAAACCTGAGAATGTTTACATCAGAGATTACCATTAAGGTTTTGGGCTATTTAATTGGTGAAGGAGAGAACGACGACAGACCAATTGTTCGCGTGGAAGAGAATCTTGTGGAAGTTACTTTTCCGCGAGAAGAAATTGTTAAGGATATAGACGGGTTCATGCATATTACATCCTGAACTGAAAGTTGGCTTTTCTTCTGGATTCGGGCGCCTTTTGAAGTTCAAAATACTATTTAAACTATGATTGTGCTGCAATTAAATCCCATTATTTAAGAGAGGAACTTAAGAATGTCAGTAAAAAACTTTAAATTTGTATCTCCTGGGGTGTTTATCAACGAGATTGATAACTCCTTTATTCCAAAATCTCCGGACGCGATTGGACCCGTCGTAATCGGTCGAGCTACACGAGGACTCGCTTTACAGCCTATAAAGGTGGAATCATATTCTGATTTTGTGGAGATGTTTGGGGATACGGTACCCGGTGGTGGTAATGGTGACGTATCTCGTGATGGCAACTTTCAGTCTCCGATGTATGGTACATATGCAGCAAAGGCATTCTTAAATGCCGGCATTGCCCCTCTCACCTACGTTAGACTCCTTGGTGAACAATCCAGCACTAGTAATACTGGCGATGCAGCAGCCGGCTGGAAGACTTCGAAAAACGTCAATGCTAGCCCCGCAAATAATGGTGGCGCATACGGACTTTGGCTATTTGCTTCCGGAACAAATGCGCAGCTTGGAACTGGAAGCCTCGCTGCAATTTGGTATGTGTACAACGGTTCTCAGATTTATTTGAGCGGCACGGTAAGAGGTGGAACCGCCGGAGCCGGCTTGGGCACGGATCACACGACCACCGGTGCCATCGCAGTCCCGATTGGTACTGATTCAGATAATCTATTTACCTTATATATTAGTGGCGCCACGGCAGGACCAAAAACCGTTAGATTTGGTTTTGATGATTCCAGCGATACATTCGTGCGCAAGCGGTTTAATACTAATCCGCAGTTTTGCAGCACTCCTGGCACCTTCTTTGCCGTCGCTTCTCAGCAAGATTATTGGCTGGGGCAGAGCTTCGAGCAGGAAGTCCGTGACGCCTCTCTGGCTGGGGTCGCCGCACAGGGCGTTCTGATGCCGATAGCCTCCGGAGCAGATATTACAGTGGGTCCACAGAACCAGCTAGCACAGGCTACCAAGGAAGGGCGAACCGGCTGGTTTATTGGTCAAGACTTAGGCACCCCAGGCACCTACGTCCCATTTAGACAGCAAAAATTATTCCGTCTCCTCGGACGCGGCCATGGTGAGTGGTTGCAGAAAAATTGCAAAGTTTCAGTCGAAAAAGTCAGACAGTCAACGACTACTACTACAGATTATGGTACGTTCTCGTTGGTGATTAGGAAGCTTCTCGATACGGATAACAATGTCGTGGTAATGGAGCGGTTTGATAACCTCACTCTCGATCCTACCTCCCCTGATTATATTGCCCGTCGCATTGGTGACACCTATACGAGTTGGGATTCTGTCGAGAGAAGGCTCAAGACATATGGCGAATATCCAAGTAAGTCTAAATTTGTATATGTTGATATGAATGCGGATGTTGATGCCGGCGCTACTGATGCCACGCTACTTCCCTTTGGATATTTTGGTCCTCCCAGGTTCCGTACTGTTTATGATTTGTGGGGCACCGGCAGTTGCGCGATGCAACCCTTTGAGCGGGATGATTCACTGTCGACCACATTCCTCACAGGCGGCGTCCTGCTTCCTGCGCTCGGCGCCAGCCTGAATCGAGATTTGTACCTGTCTGGTGGTGCTGCTTGCCACACCTCTCCGCTAGTCCAGGCTGCCTCCTGCACGGGAACCTTCCCCTTCCCCTCTGTGCGCCTACGCACATCGGCGTCCGCCGGCGGCTTAAGCAACGTTACTAACGCTTATTACGGCATGGATGTGACGAGAGCTACTGGAAGCTCCCGTGCAGATCCGAGTGTGGCTGATGTACATAAGATTCTTTATTCAAACATTGGAGATGTTGGAGGTGGTACGAGCCCAACGAATCGTTATGGTACGACAGGCGTAGAAGGCTTCTCTTATGTGTTCTCTCTCGATGATATCGTATTAAAGAGTGGCACGACTACGGACTGGTATTATTCTTCTGGCTCACGGGCCCGCGAAAATTCCTATACTTCGGCATCTTATAAGAATCTGTTGAATGCTTCAATTAATAGATTCACCGCTCCCATTTGGGGAGGGTTTGACGGCTTTAACGTTATTAAGCCGGATCCGATGTATAATAAGGGTATGGGCAATACTGACACAGAGACAACCAGCTATGTTTACTATACATGGAAGCGCGCTATTGATACTATGTCTGATCCAGAATTCGTTGATATGAATTTGCTGGCAACTCCGGGACTCACGCACGATAGCTTGACGACTCATGCTATTAATGTGTGCGAGCGTCGAGCCGATAGTCTGGCACTCATTGATTTAGCTAACGTTTATCTTCCCCCGCATGAGCAGTATTACGCCAGCAAGGCAAATCGAATTGCGACAACTCCTGCATCCGCAGCAAGCGCCCTCAAGGACAGAATAATCGATTCTAGCTATGGGGCGACTTTCTATCCATGGGTTCAGACTCGTGACGAGACTACGGGACAGCTAGTCTGGATCCCGCCCTCTATTGCAATGATGGGTGTTCTGGCAAGTTCTGAGAAGCGCTCGGAGCTTTGGTTCGCGCCCGCGGGCTTCAACCGAGGTGGTCTCACAGAAGGGGCAGCCGGGATCCCCATAACGAATGTGACTGAAAGGCTCGTCTCTCGGGATCGAGATACGCTCTATGAAGCTGCAATTAATCCGATTGCTTCCTTCCCGTCTAGCGGTATCGTAGTATTCGGACAGAAAACGCTTCAAGAACGCCGCTCTGCTCTCGACCGAATCAATGTCCGAAGGCTCGTGATCTACTTGAAGAAGCAGATTTCTATCCTTTCAACTCAGATTCTTTTTGAACAGAACGTTCAATCAACTTGGAATAGGTTTATCGGATTGATTGATCCGCTATTAGCCAATGTCAAGTCCAGATTTGGACTTACAGATTACCGTCTCATATTGGATGAGTCTACCACAACCCCCGATCTTATCGATCAGAATATTTTGTATGCCAAGATTATGATTAAGCCCGCACGAGCAATTGAATATATTGCTATCGACTTCGTAATCATGAGTACCGGTGCCTCATTTGATGATTGATAAAAGAAGTGGGGGATTTTCCTCTACAATACTATTTAAAAATAGAGAAACATAAGGAGCCATAGAAAATGCCATTTTGGTCAGACAACTTTACTGCTGGGGGTCTCCAAGACCCAAAAAGAAAATTTAGATTTAGGGTGGATTTCACCGGGTTCGGACCCGGAGATAGCTTTCTGTGGTGGGCAAAGAGTGCCGCAAAGCCCTCTTTTGCAATTGGCAATGCCGATCATAAGTTTTTAAATCATACATTTTATTATCCCGGGACTGTGACATGGAACGATGTAGACATTGTTTTGGTTGATCCGATTAACCCTGATATGGCAGCTTCTTTTTCAGCAATGGTCGAGGGCGGTGGTTACCACCCTCCTGTAAACCCGCTTGATTTGAGCACAATGACCAAGGCGTCAGCGGCCTCTTCGGCGGGTCAGGTTACTGTGACGCAGATCGACGCCAAAGGCGACGGTCTAGAAAAATGGACTCTTTGGAACGCCTGGATCGCCGGCGTGAAGTATGGTGATTTGGCTTATGGGGAAGACGCGTTGACAGAAATTACGGTTACACTCAAGTACGATTGGGCGAAGCTTGATGTTGTTTCGAAAGGCTCAGTTGCACTATCTAAGGGTGGCACTACCTTCTTCCCCGGTCCTAGTGCGAGTTAAGTAAAATAAAAAGACAAAAATAACGAGGTGTATATTGTCAAGAAATAAAGATCGCGTTGGCGGTGCTCATACAACGAATGTAGATGCGCCCCCGCCGCCTGTTGCGGGAGAAGCTGCTGGAGGCTTTACATTTGTTGTTCCCACTGAATTTGTGGAGCTACCTTCGGAGGGTAAGTTTTATCCCGAAGGGCATCCCTTATGTGGTCACGATAGTATCGAAATTAGGCAAATGACTGCCAAAGAAGAGGATATTCTTACTTCTCGCACGCTTTTGAAAAAGGGCGTGGCACTGGATCGAGTATTACAAAACTTAATCACAGATAAAAGAATTAAGGCAGATTCTTTGTTGGTGGGTGACAGAAACGCAATAATAATTGCCACCAGAATCTCAGGCTATGGGAACGAATATAATACGAGTGTGACTTGTCCGAGTTGCGGAGAGAGCCAGAGATATATTTTCGATTTAAACGATGTGAATATATATCGCGGAGAAGATCGGCATGAGTTAGATATAGTTAACAATGAGGATGGAACATTTAAGGTAAAACTACCAAAGACCAGAGTAGAAGTTGATTTTAAGTTATTGACAGGTAATGATGAAAAGGGAATTTTATCATCCATGCATAGCGAAAAGAAAAGAAAAACTTATGAAAAGAATGTGACGCGCCAACTGTATAATATTGTCACCGCAGTTAATGGAGATGATTCTTTACCAGCAAAACAATATTTGGTAGACAATATTCCATCCATGGATTCTCGACATTTGCGACTGGCGTATCGCTTGTCTACTCCTAATATTGACCTCACACAAAATTTTGAATGTTCTGAGTGTGACTATGAGCAGGACATGGAGGTACCGCTGACAGCGGACTTTTTTTGGCCTGACCGATGATTATATGGAGAACGTTTACGAACAGTTCTTCTTTTTAAAATATTCAGGAGGATGGTCGTTTTCGGAGGCGTATAATCTTCCTGTTGGTTTGCGAACATGGTTTGTTGGTAGATTGGTTAAGCAGCTTGAAGACGAAAAAGAAGCAATTGAAAATGCTAGGGGTGGCGACAGTTCAGGTTTTCAAACATTGGATTCTCGCAATCAGCCCCAACTTCCACCAACTATGAAAAGATAAAGAGGCACGCATTCCATTGGGTGCCTGTCTTTTTTTTATAAAAAACTATTTAATGTTGTAGAACCAGCGAGAGGGTTTATTTGTGGCTTATAGCGGACCAACCGAAGATGACATACGCAGATTAAAAGACATTATAAGGCTAGAAAAGCAAAAAGTTCAATTGGACACTGAACAGGCAGCAACAGCCGCTAATTTAAAAAGTCTTTATGGGAGTCTTGCGCAAGCACTTCAAGCAATGCTCCAGGCGCGCATTGATGGCAATGCCAGCCTTAATGAAGAACTGGACGCGCTCAATAAACAATTAAGCGTTTTGCAGCGTATGTCTTCAAGTGCGCAAACTCTGAAAGAGATTAATGAGCTTAAGATATCTATAGCTGAACAAGAATATCTAATATTAGATAAGACGGCTGGTGTAACTGCTGATGTGCTTGCTAAAGAAAAAGAAAGAATTATTGCCTTACGGGAGGCACAAGAAAGCCTTGCCAAACAAAAGCAATCTGTTGATGATCTTTCTCAATCTTTCGCCACTTTGATTACACAGGGGGTGGATCTCAGACAATCCCTTAACGTTGACAATATAACTAAACAATTTGGCGATTTGTTTGCTGTACTTTCGAGTCCGAGCGAATGGTGGGGTTTTCTTAAACAAACCGGCACCGCTATATTCACGGAGATGATCAATCAGATCATCCAGATGACGTTAAACGTTATGGATATGGAAAGAGGCTTTCAGCGCGTAACAGGCGCTAGCGCAGAATTTGCCACTTCTCTTACCGATGTGTATGCGGCAAATATTCAGCAAGGCATTTCGATGGAAGAAGTTAACGCCGGCTTCCAAAGTTTAATGGGCGGATATACTGACTTTACAAAAATCGATAAAACGGCACGAGATGGTCTTGCGGACACCGCACTTGTTTTGAACCATTTAGGCGTCAGTCTGGACGATTTTACAAAGATTCAGCAAACCGTCACAAAAGGAATGGGAGTGTCAGTAGAGGATGTAGGACAAACACAGAAAGACCTTTACAAATTGGCCACACAAATTGGCGTACCGGTAGGGCAGATGGCATCAGATTTCGCTTCCGCCGGCGGCGAGCTATCGAAATTTGGCAGTGACGGTGTTGAAGTCTTCAAAGATTTGGCACGAACTGCAAAGAATACCGGTCTGTCCGTGAACAGATTATTACAGATTACGAGCAAATTCGATACATTTGAGGGAGCAGCAGAACAGGCGGGTCAACTAAACGCAGCTTTGGGGGGCAACTTTGTGAATGCAATGGATCTGATGATGGAAACAGATCCCAACGAAAGATTTGGAATGATTCGGGATTCCATATTAGATGCGGGATTGTCTTTTAAAGACATGTCTTATTACCAGAAGAACTTTTATAAAGATGCTATGGGGCTTGCTGATGTGGGCGAACTGGCGATGGCTCTTTCTGGCGATTTAAATGTAGTAAACGAAGAAGCAAAAATGACCGAGGCGGAGTGGAAGGAGCTTAAAAGGAGGCAGGCCGAGTTGTTGGATGTGCAAGAGCAGCTTAGAGCCGCACTTCTTGCTCTTATTCCCATCATTAAACCTCTCGTTGAGTGGGCAAATAAATTCATGAATTCACTCTTTTCAGAAGAGAATATAGAGAAAGGGCAACGTTTTATCAACGAGGTTGTTGGCGGATTCAATCTCATGAGGGATGTGTTTACAATTATATTTAATCCGATTGACTCACTCATAGCAGCGTTGACTATGCTGAGGGACGCTTTTTTCGGTGAACCAGAAGAAGGAAGTGGACTTATGGGCTTCCTTAAAGATATGGGGGCAAGACTTGCCGATATTGCAGAGCCTATAACAGCATTTGTTGACAAAATTCTTGCAACCATAGACCGTTTCGGGTCAGCACTTGCCACCGCTGGAGAGCCTATCGAGGCATTTGTTGACGGAGTTCTTGGGATGTTTAACAGTGCTCTCGAAGGCATCGCTGATGCCGGCGAACGCATTGGAGACTTCTGGGAGTCATTCAAAGGCATGGTCGAAGGCGTATTCAGTCCAATATCCTCAGTTGTAGATGCGTTGGGCGATCTGGCACATATTTTATTTGAAAAAACATTTGCTTCTACTTTCTTGGAGGGTATAGGGAAATTTGTGATGGGCATGGGGGATTTAGCCGTAGAGTTTGAGAAGGTTTTCAAGCCCGTTGAGACCATTAAAGGAGTTTTCGAGAGTATTGCAATTGCAACAGGCAACATGATAAGGTTGATGGTCGAAATTCCCAAAATGATCGCAGGAATTAATAACCTTGAGTATGGCAAGGCAACCGCGTTCGGTGCAGCGATGACCGCCACAGCAGGGGCTGCTCTCGCAACAGCGGAGAAAGGCGGCGTGGGTGCCATGACCGGCATCGATACGGGACCAAGAGAAACGGGGGGAGGTGCTCAACCTACGCGCCAGCCCATTCACCTGGACATAGCTGGTGAACCGCTTAAAAAATATATATTGGAAATTTATGGAACACACATTTCTGAAGTTAATATGGCTTAGAGGATATTTAGATTATGGCATTTTTTAATTCTTTCAAATATGGCGCCCGCCTACAGAAAGATAATACGTTCAAGGACGCCACAGATGCATATGCCAACGCTGGAATGGTTATATCTTTTCAGCATGTTCCTACTGGCAAAGCGGTTTATTTTAAAGCCTTCATCACTGCTTTCAACGAGAACTATAACTCTGATTGGTCCTCTGAATCGGTGTATGGTCGCGCCGATCCTATCTACATGTTTAAGCAGACAAGTCGCTCTATTAATCTCAATTTTAAAATTCCTGCTAGCACCTATGGGGAAGCTTTTGAAAATTTAGGAAAAGTGCAAGCAATTACACAATTTTTATATCCCACTTATACCGACGTTCAGGAGGCTCAAACCATTTCCCAATCTCCCCTTGTGCGACTTAAGGTTATGAACTTGGCACGAAAAACATTAGATGAAAATGTTGGAGATTTTAATAGTGCCGCTGACTGTTATAATAATTATAAATCTAGTGTGGGGGCAGATAATGGTCTTTTGGGGGTTATTATCAATATGGTGGTTAATCATAATATCGTTGAGGAGGGTGTTATTGAGAAGGGCAATAATGTTGTCCTTCCGAGGCTTATTGATGTTGCCGTGTCGTTTAACGTAATTCATGAGCACGCTCTCGGGTGGGATGAGGAAAACAAGTTTTCAGAAAGAGTGTTTCCATATGGGGTTGATTTATTAAATGTTGAAGAGCAAGCACCGGCTCCCGCACCCGATAATGACACCGACAATGATCAGGTTAAAGACGATCAAGAGGCTGATATGAGCAACTTGCTTGCGACACCTGGCGCCGGCACCCTTACTGGCACTGCTCAACGACAGAAAGATTTGCCGGAGACTCAATAAGGAATTTAAATTATGCCCACCAGATATAACAAAACAAGAACTTTGACCAATGCCAGTGAGTATTATGAGCCCTTGAGAAAATCAAGAAACTTGAAAGCGGTAAAACAATTTGCCACTCCCAGGTTACATAATTTAAATGTGGCAGAACGTGCCACCCTACAGCGAACTGTATATACTTGGAAATATGGGGATCGCTTTTATCAGTTGGCACATCAATACTACGGGGATTCTCGCTTATGGTGGGTTCTTGCTTGGTATAATGGTTATCCGACCGAGGCACACGTATCGCCAGGTGATACTCTTTATATTCCGTTGAATATCGAAAACGTGTTAAAACTATTAAAGGTTTAATTAAATGGCAGACGAAGAAAACGGAAAGGTATCTGAAGAATCGTTAAAAGTCGAATTTCAGGAGCAGTGTTTTTTGCTCTCTTTTATAGATGTGCTTATTAAAGAAAAAATAACAAGAGAGAGCCAGCTTCGAATCCGCGGGGAGAAGAAGCTCCCGACTGCCGCAAACAATGCGACATTGCTTTTGGATGGCCATCCGTTTAATTTCATGAATAAATTAACGCAATACCCCAATCAGCAGCTTTTTTTTAATATGGAAACGAAGGATATTGCACATCTTCAACCCATGATTCGTCTTTTTAAAGTGGTAGATGACCCCGACTCGTCTTCCGGAGAAATAGAGCAGGAAATAACGTTTGATTCATATTTGACACCCGACGACATGAAACACTTCATGAAAAACAAAAGCAGCCGCGGCTTTGGTGTGGGTATACAGAACTTCTCTTTTGCCTTCGAGGGGCAAGATCCCTTTGCGGTTCAAAGAAGCATTACTGCAACGTTAACTCTTTTTGCAAATACTTTTGAGGAGCTATTAAGAGTAAGGGAGGCACCAGACGGAAGCGAATACAAGTATGTTGATCTGGCGCTGAAAACTGGAAAGGGCGCCACCGCAGATTTATCGGGGAAGGATAATTCTCAAAATGCAGACGTTGTTTCCGAAAATCTTGATAAATTAAATTTCAGATTAAAAGCGGTCGTGGGTTGGGCCATTCCCGGAGGAAGTACCGCAAGTTTTGGAACCGAGGATCCAAGCAACGGCATCAAAAGAACAGATTTGTTGGATGCTATTAACGACTCTTTTATAACTTTAAATTTAACACCCTCCGTCCATGAATGGAAAATTGATGAGTATGGGCGCATCCAATTTAAAATAAAATATTTGGCGTATGGACAAACTTTTTTCAAACACACAAGATTCAACATTTTTAGTAATCCAGAAGTGACGGCTAACATTGTTGAGAGACAATTGCAGCTTAAATATTGGGGAGATAGCTGCAAGCCAGACGAGGTCAATGATCTTAAAGAGAACCTACAGGTAGATAATCAGATAATTGCTGATAAGGAAAAAAGCCTTCAAACGCTCGTAGAAAATTTGTTGGGAAAAGATGAGGAATCCAGCAAGATTTATTATATACCGTTCAAATCGGATGAAATGGCGCAATTTAACAGCAAGGCTCAATATTTTAAATTTGAAGATACTGGCATCCAAGAACAAATAGAGACCTTGCGGGCCCAAATTACAAGTGATATTAATGCTGGAACTGATGCGGCAGCAGAAGCCGCTGAAGGTGAGCTTAGTAAGAAAACGGTGGGAGACTTAGAGGAGGAAACGCCCATTGGTTTTGTCTTTGTGAGTGACCTATTTGATGTTATTTTGAAGGGGATCGATGACTCTCTCAAAGGGGGGCTCGCTAAAGAATTGGCAAAAAAAGATCTTGGCGAGTTGGGTGGCAACCTGCAAGAAGAAAAGGCAAAGATTGCAAAATTTCATAAGGAATTTCAAAAATTCAGACTTTTACTAGGACCCGTGGAAATCAGACAACTGAAGGCTACCGATTCGAATAAAAATTTGGCAGTTAATTTTGGCGATATACCCGTGTCTCTTAAATATTTTATAGAATGGTTGACCAAGCAGTTGTTGCAAGAAGACGAGTCTATTTATCCCTTGGCTCGATTCGCGAATGACTTTTTTACTGATTTCATAAAAGAATTTTTAAATAACGACAATTGCTTTGATGGAACTGTCAAGCAGAGAGTTAGAGTTGGGGAGGGGAGCCTCACCTCCTATCACGGAGATGCGGGTACCGACGAGGTTACAGAAGCGATTAAAGCGTATGGAAGAGGAGTTAGATTAAACGTCCAAGATGTTCCAGGCGGCGCTCTGCCAGTATTAAATATTTCGGGCGACCGAGGCAATCCGGTACCCAATCCTGGTCGAGAATTTGAGAATAATTATTTGGTTTATTACGCAGCGAGAGTGCAGCCACCCGAGCTTATGCGAGGGGATCGAGCATCAGATGAAGATCGGGGCATTTTCCATTATGGAATAGGAAGAGATCGGGGATTGGTCAAGACTATAAATTTTTCCGCAACGGGCCCGCCAACTCTTCAAGCTGTTCGATGGGAACAGGAAGGATATGATGGGCTCCAGCAACTAATGAGTATTTATAATGTTAATATTAAAAGTTATTCAAATGTGAATGCTTTTCCGGGGGTTTATATTTATGTAGAGCCTCGCAGTATTTCGCCCAACACCGAATTTGATCTAACTAAATTTGGGTTGGGGGGATATTGTCAGATTATACGCTCCGAGCATTCGTTTGGGCCCGGACATGCTGACAGCACTATAGCGGCCAGATGGGTGGCGCCCATATATTCGGAGGGAATGGTATTAAGAGATGAGGAAGGGAAAACAACCACGGAACCCGATGTGGATGCAGAAACGAGCGAAAGTCCAGCCAAGTGCTTTGCGGATCCTCAAGTAATTGAAGCGGCTGAGAGCACGGGGGCTAGCACGCTTTCCAGGCTGGCAGGTATGACGGGTAAGATCTCGGGTAGGGTTGACAATGTGGGGAGCCCAGACGATGGCTAAATATATTGAAAACAACAAAATTGGTGCAAAAAGCTTTTTTGAAAAAAGACAAGAATACAATAAGCGCCTTGCAGATCCGTCGTTCTATTATGACAAAACGTATAAAAATTTAGTCGATTTTAAATACGGGGAAAAGGCGCTGTATGGAAGGGTTAATCGCCTTTTTGTGCCTGTTGAGCCAAAGACCGATAATATCAAAAGATTTAGTTCTAGAGTGGCAGAAACAAATGGCGCGGGAGCCCTTAATTTTGTGGTGGACGCTTTTCATGATCTGGCGCTACAATTTCAAAAATGTGCTTTTACGGGAAAAATAGACATTAGCGACACTTTTTTAAACACCTTGAAGGTTTTTAAAGCTTATGAGAGTCCCCAAAAAAGTTACACCAATCATCGCGAGATTTATTTCGATACTTTAGTTAAAATTTTTAGAGAAAGAGAAATAAAAGTTAGAAATTTTGATCAATTTATAGATCACTTGTTGCCCCTGTTAGAAAAAAGTGCTCATCGCAACCCCATTACAAAGCCGGCTTTTGTTAAGAGCCGAAGGTGTTCACCGGGAACATCGGGCCTCGTCATTGAAATAGCCAACCTAGATCCAGTAAACGATCAGGAAAAAATTAATCAATTTGTCGACAGTAACAATTGGAATTTTTATGTAAATACGTGTAATTCATATGGGTTTATGGTTGATAGATTCGTGCCATGGCGTATGGTGGCTGACATAGGGTCTGAACCCATTAAATCTGCAATGTTTGAATACGCAGAAAAATATGATCTTCATTCTACTGACGATGTTATCGACAATTTTTATGAACCCGTACATGTGAAATATTATAATATTTTTAAAAGTGATCTCTTGGTGCTGTACAATAGAGCAAAATTAAGTCGCTTTTTAGAACTTCAGCGGTGTGACGGAGGGACAATAACACGAACGGTATACCCTGCAACTTATACTCCTACCACTTATTATGCCAGTTTTTCAGAGCAATACTTTTTGAGAGTCTACCTCAAAATTAGATTTTTTGAAGAAGAGTCGCACTTTTCGGAAAATGAAAAAAAATTAATAATTGATGATTGCGTGGAGATCTACCTGCAACATAATGATGTTCAGCCAGTTCTTGATGTATTTGAGAAAATGTTGAACAAAACACTTGACTATCGCGGCTCTTTGAGTTATATTATAAGACACATAGATGCAACAGAGGGCGAGATGGTTGATGCTGCCTTTGATCCGGTTACCGTTTTTCAAGGTTATTGATGTTTTTTCAAACGTTAGACGACAAAACAGAATGTGTGGGAGTATATGCGGGCGGTACGCTCTATTTTAAAGACTTCCCCACCGAACTGACAAAGACGTGGAGATACACCGGATCCATTACGAATCCCGCTATTGAATATGCGTGGCTTTTGTGTAATGGATACACGCTGGCAGAGGTTTGTCCCGATTTTTTGAAAGAGAGGCTGGAGAGTTCGCAGAGAAGATTTCGAGCCTATCTGAAGTCCTTTGAGATAGGTAGAATACGCCTTCGTGA
>Ga0098061_1000763_pt1 | contig 15768 bp, 12 predicted proteins | sample 22_taG_FD_92579 | JGI IMG/M metagenome (GOLD analysis project Ga0098061, IMG submission 92579) | Marine viral communities from the Subarctic Pacific Ocean - 22_ETSP_OMZ_AT15343 metaG | ecosystem: Environmental > Aquatic > Marine > Oceanic | place: Subarctic Pacific Ocean | collected 2015-01-20
GTTGAAGAGCCAGTAGTTGAAGAACCAGTAGTTGAAGAACCTATAGTAGATGAAAAACAAGCTCTTAGCAATGAAGTAGCAGATTTAAGATCGCAGTTACTTGATAGGGATGAGCGTATAAATAGATATGACGGTGATCGTAAAAACACCTCTGAGCAGTTGAATAATTTAACAAGACAAGTAGATGAATTAACAGAACAGTTATCAGGTCAGGCTATTGATGACGATGATGATAGTCAGTACGAAAGTATTACTAGGGCTGACTTGGATGAATATAAGAAGGGTGAATCTATAAGGTTTAAGAAGTTTGAAAAAGACAGAGATGATGCAACTATTAAGTTCAGAGATGATTACACAGAGAGTTTAAGTCAGAGTTCTCTTAGTATTAAAAACCAAGAAACGTTTGCAGCTATATGTAAGGAACATGATACTTTAGTTGCAGCAGGAGCTATGCCACAGTCAACAGGTGATGCGGTACTGGATGGTAAACTTGGATGGAAAGAAGCAGAAGCTTCTCATTACAAGAAAATGTTAGCAGCAGGAAAGACTGTACCTTTTAATGATACAACTACTGTCAGTAAGCCTGTTGTTCCTGGAAATAAAGAGCTAAGTACACCTACTAATACTACAGCGAAAAGTATGCCTGATCTACCAGATGACGCTAAAGCTTTTCTTGCTGAGATGGGTGGTGACGCAGACTTTGTTACCGGAGCTCTTAAGAAATGAGAGTAATTTATATAACGGATGAATTATCAAATGACCAATACGAAAAGCTTGCTATGATAGTAGGTATGGTAGCAAACGCAATGGTAGATAAGTATTGGGGTTCATTTGAATTTAAAATGGAAAATGGAAACCCTTTACCACATGTTCCTGCAAAGGAATCAAGGGTTTTATTTGAAAGGAGTAGCAATGGAACCAAGGAGACTCGGAAGACCAAGTCGAGGTCGTACCAGAAGTCGTAGTAGGACAATCCCTATAAAGGGTGATGGTGGCGATGACGGTGATTGGTATATATGCTGGTCTTGTGGTATGCATTGTAATGATGTAACGGACGAGTTAGACGATGGTGCTTCTAAAGTACATACATCGTACCTAGACTACCCTATCCGAGCATTAGGTGGGGCTGGATTGAATGCAGGTGTAATTATTAATTTTGAATACACTACTCCAATTCTAAGTCTAGGTACATTGGCTGTGGCTTTAGCAGACAGCAACGGAGACACTCAAGAGGTGGTTCATAATTATAAGATTGTGGATACCAGAGGATGTCCGAATGATGGGAACCTTAATTGGAAAGGTGACTATTAATATTTTAAATTAAATAAACATAGGAGGATTTTATTATGGAAGTAGTCGATACAGGGTCATTAGCTGTCCAGAGAGTATGGGCTCCTGTAGATGCTGTAGATACTTATCGTGTTGGTATGTTGGTTGGTTGGGAACAAGGTGCGTATGACGGAGTAGTTAACGCAGGTGCAGCAGGTGGAGACCCTGATGCCACAACAAACATATGCGGTATTATAGAAGCAGTCGATACAAGAGTACCATTATTCCAGAACGACACAACTGCTAATGGTAGTTATGTCGAAGGGGTAAGTACTGCTAGTGCTCAGAATGCAAGAGAAGTTAGTTTTAGTTCAGACAAAGGTCCTTGGATTCATGGTGATAAATCAGTGCATGTAAAGATTGCATTAATCACACCTTGGACAAAGGTATCTGTTCCGTTGTATAATGGAGCTTTTGGAACAGCACCAACTGTGCTTACCAACACTGTAGCTGATGCTACTGGTATTTCCGGTACTATAACAGGTGCGTGTGACTTTACACCTGTCGCTAACGAAGCTTCTCTGTACTGGAGAACTGGAGCTAGTGCAGGACAAATGAGAGTTACAGACGATACTAGCACAACAACTCCAACAAACGACCAAGCATTTAGTGGTGGTACTACTGTTGGTGATACATGTGTAAGAGTACCGTTGCGTACTTTCGGTAACTGTTCAGTAGTAACAGATGCAGAGGCATTGTATTTTGATATCTCTGCAACTGGAGCAAGTAACAACTGGCACTTCAACGTCATAGAGTTGAACCTTCAAAATGCTGGGGAAGAGCATGTAATCGGATTCTTTGCTTCAAGGCACTTTGATACCTTAACATAAAGATGATTTAATATAGGAGAGTAAAATGACTATACAGTCAGAAGAATTTAATTTGCTACTTGAAGCGAAAATGCGTGAGGTGGTAGAAGAAGAAGCAAAGTATGCGGATATTGATTCCATGATTCCAAAGATATTTGGTAAGGGTTCATCTGATCGTGCTTTTGAAGAGTACTTCCAGATTTCTGGTGTTAGAGATGCTGCACCTTGGGGTGGTAAGTTTGTAACCAAGAAACAATATCCTGGGTATACCTCAAAAGTTATATTCCAGAGGTTTGCGAACAGGTTAGAAATTGATCCTGCTCTTATTGAGGATAAGCAGTATCCGGTTTTAATGCAACAGGCGAGAGACTTACGTAACTCGTATGACAGGAAGAAGGAAAAGATGGGTGTTAATATATTCAGTAACGCTACATCTGCTGCATTTGATTTTCAAGAAAGCGAAGAAGGATTGTCTTGGGCAAACTCTGCTCATCTGACAAAGGTTCCTAGTGTAAGTACTGCAAGTGGTTTTAGTAACACTGGTACATCAGCACTAGACCCTACTTCATTAGCTGCTGCTAGAATCAGTCTTATGAGACTGAGAGATAGTATGGGTAACCTAATTAATACTAGGGACTCTCTTGCTATCGTAGCACCAATTACGTTGTCTGATACTGTTGACGAGATCATAGGTACAGATAGAGGTCTTTATACTGACGAGGGTACTATAAACGTACACAAAGGACAGTACTCTAGTATACCTTGGGTATTACTCGATGATAGCTCAACGACTGATTGGACTTTGATCAGGGTTAATCAAACCAAGAAAGATTTGCTTTGGTTTGATAGAATTGAGCCACAGTATATGGCACACATCGACAAAGATACTCTGTCAAGTGTACATAGTATTCATGGTAGATTCGGATACCTGTTCAAGGATTGGAGATTTGGGTATCACAACAACGTAGCATAAGCTATGGTTTTTAGCTAGGGGTGGGGAGCACTACCCTGCTCCTAGTTTTATTTCAGAGCAAGTGGAGACTGATGCTTAACGGCAAGACATATCCACAATTAACAAGGAGATTTAATTATGGGAAGAGGACGTTTCCCTTACGGACAAGGGAGTCAGAATACACCTGGATTCCAAGATATTGGAGGCACATCAGTTTATGGTAATGTGTTCTTCGTGGATTCAAATGGTGGAGGTAGTGCAGATTCAAATGCAGGTACAAAGAGAAATCCATGTACAACAATAGCCTCAGCACAAGCACAGTGTACTGCTAATAACGGTGATTACATTGTTTGTGCTCCTGGACATGCTGAGACAATTTCAGCAGCAGCAGGGATTGCTTTAAGTAAGGCTGGTATAACTGTAATAGGTATTGGTAAAGGTACATCAACACCAACTATTACATTCGATACTGCTGCAACTGCTGATCTTGATATTGATGCTGCAAATATCACTATTGAGAACATACACTTTATATCTAACTTTGCAGACGTAGCTGCTGCTATAGATGTTAACTCTACAGGTTTCAGTCTTGTAAATTGTAGGTTCACATCAGCAGGTACTAATCTAAATGCTAAGATATGGGTACAGGATGGTGCAACAACAACTTCAAACAGTATGACTATTAAAGGTTGTTATGCTAATGTATTAGATGCTGCAAATACTCACTTTGTAAACTTCGCAGGTACTGGTGATGGTCATGTTGTCGAAGATAACATACTATTAGGTGACTGGGGAACTATGGCTATTGGTGGTGCTGGTGTAATAACTAGGGCTGTTATATCCAATAACCGAATTTATAATGTTGCGTCAGATGCAGATGCGTGTATTAGTGTTGCTGCAACAGCAACAGGTATTATGAATGACAATAGGTGTGCAGGTGGACATGCTACAGACGGTATTGTTTGTGGTGATATGGGTTCACTTGAGAACTACTACGAGTTGAGTACATCTGACTTGAGTGGTGTAATAGAACCAGCTATTGCGTAAGTATAATTATTAAGCGGAGTAGGCAATGGTGCTTACTCCGCAACTAAACCTTAAGGAGAAAATTCTAATGGCAGAACAAAAGAAACCGATGCAAAGCATGTTCGGAACACCCGACAGAAAAGGACAAGAAGAAGACGGTAATATACAAAGTGAGTATCCTGCATGGAAGATGAACTCACAGATCAATCAGTTAGACGAAGAGATAACTGAACTATCAAGAGACTTGTCTTCCGGTCACGTTCCTTCCGAGGATGTATTTGAAGCTAAGGAACATTTACATACATTACAAGGAAGATTTGATGCTATAGTTAGATCAAAGCCTAACTACAATGTCACAGAGGAAGCTTTCCTACATGGTGAACTACTAAACCTTAACGACAGAGTATCAGAAACATTATATTCTAGATATGATCAGTTAAAGGGTAAGGGTTCTATAGCTAGACCTCAGCAAGAAGCTGACCTTAATGATAAGCCTTGTATATCTATGCATCCAGAAGTAGCAAGGATATGTAATATTAAGAGTATTGTCAATGGTAAGGTTTCTAGAAACCAAGCTGATAAGGCTAGGAAAATCTTATGTGAATACTTTGGTAGGGATGATGCTAGTAGAGAATCTATTAGACCAGAAAATCACTCAGGTAGAAGTAAGCCTATGGTAGGGTTTGTTAACGAAGCTTTCTCAAAAAGACATCGTGAGATATTCGGAGAAGACAATGCTCCTGACCCTAACAATATGAGAGATTATGAAAAGAAGCAAGAAGGTGAAAACCTTACAAGTGAACAAATCAAAGAGAAGATAAATAAACTAAAATCACAGATAATAGATATAGAGAACCATGAAGAAGTAAACCAGATTATCCCAGAACAACCTAAGCAGGAAGAACGTAAAACAAAGGTTGACAAGACTTATATATGTCCAGAAGCAGGTTGTGGGTTTATTGGTAGGTTGAATCAGAAAGGTGCTCATATACAGAAGCATAACAAAGAAAAAGCTAAAGCCGATGAATTAAAATTGGCAGAAACGGAATAATACATGGATGGAAAGAGACTATCTTATGCATTGAGGAACCTTCTAAACGAAGAAGATGGTTCTAATCAGCTTGATGCATTCACAACGTTCGATCTGCTGAACGATGGTGCTGCGAAGCTTAACAGAAAACTAAGACACATTACAGCAGATCAATCGATAACAACTGTCGCTGACCAATCTGATTATACACTTGACGCTGAGTTTATAACATTGTACAGAGAGGAAACTCTTGGTAAGTACTTAACTAAGTATAGTGATGGTACTACTATGTATAACCTAACAGAGATAGATGACGATGTACGTTTCCGTAACCAATCTAACGAGACAGTTACATCTCAATCAATACCTAGTGGGTTCTCTGTGATGTTTGACCAGACAGAAGACAGTCAGGTAACAGGAACAGCTACGTCAACTGTCGCTAAGGTTGCAGGTAAGACAACGCTGAATGATACAGCAGCAGACTTCTCTGATGTGTCACCTGGAGACACAATACATAATACTAGTGATGGTTCACTTGGTGTTGTGCTGTCAAAGACATCGTCTACAGTTCTTGTAACAGCTTTGTTTGGTGGTACTGCTAATGATTGGACATCAACCGATGCTTATGTTATACAGCCTCAAGCGAGGTATAAGATAGTTCTCAACCCTCCTCCGTCAACAACAGGACATACGATAACTGTACCGTATATTAAAAGACCTAAGCCAGTGTATAGTGATTATGACATGTTTATGTTTCCTAATCATTTCAAGAATGCCTTATTGTTCTATGCTGCAGGATTTTATAAGTACAGGGAATCACAACCTAACGAAGGTAATGTTTGGTTTGGACAAGCAGACTTAGCAGTTAAAGAAGCAACACAGAGTTCTAATAAAACACTCAACAGAAGAAGGGTTGAAGTAAACTTCAAACGAAGACAGAGGAATAGTTAATGGCGAAAGCAAAAGATAATCCTTTAGTACCTTGGCAAAATAACCTAACAGGTAGGTGTATTCAGTCAGTTGATTCTGCGAAGATAGAATTTGTGTCGGAAGATCAACAGACAATCCAGAGTGATAATTTCTCTTCACTTAAGAACATTAAGTATACCGACAATGGTGTTACTGGTGTTACTAATGGAATGACGAAGATTAACTCAACTGCACTTACTTCACATCCTCTCATAAGAAGTGCTTATCATTTCAAGAAAGTACAACCTGCTGAGACACATGTGTTGGTTCAAGCTGACAATAGCGGTGGAACTGAATCTAAGGTGTTTCAAAACACAACAGCAATACCAAGTGCAGGTGACTTCTCTAGTACAGCACTACACACTGATGCGGCTGGTTCTAATACTGGTAGATGGAGTGGAGCACCTGACGAACATATTGCGTATTGTAACTCTGGTGAAACAATGGTATGGGGAGGTGATGAGACTAGGGTATCTAACTTTACTATATTTGACCCTAATGGTACTTTCTTATATGACTACACCGTTGAGGTACAGAACACCTTAACAGATACGGCTAACGTTGCAACACTGAAACAGGTACAGGGTATTGGTAGTGAAACAAAGTTATTGCTACATTGTAATGGTAGTGACGAGTCAACCACAATTACTGATGATTCACCAACAACACCTCATACTGTAACTGCTGTAGGTAATACTCAGATAGATACTGCGGCCAAACACTTTGGTACTGCTGCATTACTTATGGATGGAACATCTGATTGGGCTACAATTCCAGATAATGCTGACTTTGACTTCTCAGGTGGTCTTATGACATTTGAAGGTCGTATTAGAGTTGCAAGTTTATCTGCTGATGTTGGTTTGTACTCACAAGCGATCACTGGTAGAACTGGCGACTATATGTGGATATACATAGACACTAATGGTGCTGTTAAGCTAAAGATACAAGAAGGAACAACTGCTGCAACTGGGACTGTAACACTGGACTCAGGTGCTGCTGGTTCTGTAGATAGTGTAACTGTTAATGGAGTAACTGTGACATCAGGTGTAGAGGCTTTTGATACAGACCTTGATACAACTGCTACTAATATAGCTGCTAATATTACAGCACATACGTCTAGTCCTAACTACACAGCTTCTGCAGCAAGCTCTGTTATAACAATAACATCCGATGATAAAGGTGATCATGTTAACACATATGCTGTCGTTAGTAATACAACAACAATAGCTAGTACTGATGTTAATATGGCTAGTGGTGCTAACACAACTGTAGTTGACTTATCAACACCTGATAGTACTATAACTACCAGTAGTTCAACATTTACTCATATAAGAGTTGTTGAGAACTCGAATGATTATTACATATTCGTAGGTGGTGTACAGAAAGCTTTCTTAACTGATTCCAGTAGGACAGAAGGTAATGGTAGTTATGATTCATTGGTATATATAGGTGCTACACATGATGGTACTAGTACTACTAAGTCGTTCAACGGTAGTATGGACGAATTGAGGCTGACAGACAGTGCTTTATCAACCAGTAACTTCGATTTACCTGCATCTGCTTATACATCTGCTACAGCTAATGTAAATATGAGAATAGGAAATACGTTACCTGTTGATGGGTTTAAGTTTTCTGTTTCTAATGCTAACACAACTACTGGAACGATGGCTGTGTTTTATTGGTCATCAGTAGGAGAATGGACTGCGGTTACTAACCTTACTGATAATACAGCTAGTGGAGGTATACCATTAGCACAAGATGGTACGGTTACATTTGATTCCACAGCTAATATTGCAAAGCCTAGTGTTATTGATGGTGTGTTTGGGTTCTGGTTTAAGATAGAGATTACGAATACAGACGTTGCAACAGCTATATCACATGTTACAATCAGTGAACCATTCCAAGCATTACAGGATTTCTGGGACGGTGATTTTAGGACTGCTAACTCTATTCAGTTATTTGAAGACAATATAAACAAAGATAATACGATCAACGTCCTTAAAGATGAGTTTATATTTAACGAAATAACACAGGGTAACACAGCTACGTATATGGCAATGGATAATTTGACTGCATCGTCTGAGTTCCTACAGGTTGGTTTCTCTGAAAGACAGCAAGGTCTTAGGGTTAAGATGATTCCTGGTCATGGTAACATTGATGTACCTGCAACAGGTAGTGTTGTTATAGGTGATAATGTTGAAATAAATGATAATGTATCAAGCATTAAGGTTAATAATGTTGAAATAATGTCAGGTACTGTAACAGCAGCGTCTACAGACGAACCTAGTTTTGCACAACGAATTGTTGATAATATTAATAACCACACATCAACACCAAACTATACTGCTGAAACTGATATAAATCAGAATATAACAATAACGGCTGAGACAAGGGGTAGTGGCTCTAACGGTTTCACTGTTTCTGAAACATCTGCTAGTATGACACTGACTACAGTCGACATGGCGAATGGTAGAGATGTTAATGCCGTCCTTACTATTAATTACTGGAACGGAACTGCTTGGGTTAGTGTTGGCGATATACAAGACGGTACTATTAGTGACAACTCATCATTCGGTGTATCAGGGTTCATAACATGGAATGCTGTTGCTGAAAACACTGAGTTCAAGAGAGAGTTAGCAGAAGAAATACCTGCTTATCATTATAAACTAGAATGGAATGATCAGTTCTCTGACGATGCCCTGTGTTATTATATAGCAGGTATACCTGTGCAAAGAAGGATAAGTAACTTTAGGTTTCCTTTATATGCACAGAATAGATTATGGTTGTTTAGTGATCAAGCAGAAAACAAGAACCTAGCTATTGTTTCTAACCTAAACGAGTTGAACACTTTCAATGGTGTAGGTGTAGGCGACCCATTATCATTTGGGGATAAAAGTGAAACAGTAGCAGCAGTTGAAATATTCGAAAGAACATCTGCGAGGGTTAAAAGTCATATCCTTGTGCTTAAAGAAAACTCATCACATGTTATTGAGGGTGACAATCCAGAAGATTGGTCTATTGTTAACTTAACAGACAATATTGGATGTAATGCTCCTCATACATTACAACAGAGTACTTTAGGCTTAGAGTTCTCACCATTACAGAGAAAACAGATTGCTATATGGCAAGGTAGTTCCGGTATATATATGTTTGACAATAGTGCTATACATCCTGTGTCCGATGATATATCTAACTTCTTTGACCAAAGAAACTCTAATGCTATTAACTTGTCTAAGGCTCACCTTAGTACAGGGTTCTTTGAAGTTGAGAACGGAGAGCATTATTACCATTGGTGTTTTGCATCAGGAAGTAGTACTACTCTTAACGAGGAATGGGTACTTGATATCAAGAGACAAACATGGTTTGAGTATGATAGAGGTACAGGTAAAGCGTTACAAGGTGGTGTAAGTGTTGTTGATACTACTGGCAACATCTATACATATGGATTTGAGAATGGTGGATACTTACAGAGGCTAAACAATGGAACTGATTTTGATGGTAACGCTATTGGCTATGAGATGGCATTTGGTGATGTGTTACCTGCTGCTAGTATTAACATACTAACAAGACTAGATTCTATTAGGATGGCGGTGGTATCTAAAACCACAACCAGTAACAGTATTCTTGTTTATCATTATGGTGATACGAAGACTGCTGCAACGAATGATAACGTAGCAGGTACTGCTTTTTATACTCTTAGTACTATAAAAACAGGACAAAGATTAGCGTTTCCTTTCAAGAGGATTAATTCACCAAAGCATATGACACATAAATTGAAGTTTACTATGAGTACTGATGATGAGACGGTAGGGTTTGAGCCATTGTATATTGGTGGTTTCTATAAACTTGGTGGTAATAGTGAAAGAAATATAACAGACTAAAAGGAGAATAGTATTATGGCTTTAAAAAGAAACAGACCGTTTATAGCAAAGGCACTTGCTAGACAGCTTAAATCAGGACAGTTTAGATCAAAGACGGCTCTAGGTCCTGGAACCGTACAAGCTATAACTGAGGGAACACTAGAACAGGACAGACTGAGAGAAACTGCACTTTCTGATACACAAGCACGATTAGAGGAAAGCAGGAGAGCGTCAGAGCTCGCAAACCGAACCAACAGGGCTCAGATAGCATCTAATGAAAAAATCGCTGCAGATCGATTACAGCTACAAAAGAACGAAGCTGCTGCTGCTAGGCATGATGCTGAAGAAGACAAAGGAGGGTTCTTTAGTGGGTTGTTTGGAAGCTAAGAATGACACATATAGCGTGGAATTAGTTCCCCAAGACTTTACTGGTGTCTCTTATTGTGGTTATATAAACAATAAGTATGCAGGATGTGTCGTTGGTATAAAGCGATCTGGTGGTGTGTTTGACATTACCAAGTCTACTCTACGACCTGAGTTTAGAGGTACTAAAGCTGTGAGAGCTTTTAAGGAAATAATAGATGCTGTGATGCTAGACTATCCGATAGTTAGATCACGTATCGATAACCAAGATAACGATGAAATCAAAATAGTATTAAGTGCAGGGTTTCGTATAATAGGAACGATGTCTTATAATAATGAGGTATCGGTTGAATTACTTAAAATTAAGGAGGATATGTAGATGGGAATTCTTGGCAAAGATACAGGTTACAAGCTTGGTAAAATAACTCAGACTTTAGGTAAGGCTTTTGTAGGTGGTGGTGGTCTTGATTCAATAGGTGCAGGTGCAACAAGTGCAGGTGTTAGTTCTGCTACATCAGGTGCAGGACAAAGCTTATTGAGTAAAGGATTTTCTGGTGCAGTTGGTTTGGGGAAATCAGCAATGGGTGTTGGTGGTGCAAACGCAGGTGGTTTTGACTTTAAAGATGCACTGAGTGCTGTATCACCAAAGTTCGCTAGAGGTATGTATATGAGTTCTGCCGCTGATTTTAGAGAGACACAAGGAGCACTTAATACAGCAAAGCTAGATCAGATTAGATTTGACAATACTCTCAGTGACTTTGATAGTGCATTACCAGAAGGTGTAGAGGATGAGTCTAGGGAATGGTTAACAGAGAGAGCTCAAGCACTTGGTATATTACAGAAGAACGATAAAGGTGTTAATCAGATAAGTAATAAGGACAGGAAAGAAGCATACGCAACATTACTGGATACTCCTGCTGAAAGAATACAGTTGTTACAAAAACAGAAATTAGGTATTGAGCGTAGAAACACACAGAATGACGCTTTGGAACAAAACGCAGTAGAGCAGATGATGATCAAGGCTAATGGTACTAAAGACTTAGTTGGTGTTTCTCCGGAAGAACTCAGCAGGTTGAATAATGAGGTAATGGCTTCTATATCAAATGGTATTGCTGACCCTAAGTTAATGAAACAGTACCAACAAGCACAAAGGAACAGAGAGTCTATAAACAAGAACTTATCAATGCATGATACTAAGTTACAGCAAGAACTAGCAGCACAAAATACACCTGTCGATGCAGCTAAGATTGCAGAGTCTAATGCATCAACTGATCTTAATATCGCTAAGTTGGGTCAGATTGGAGTTTCTACTCCATTGGATATAGCTAAAGCTAATAAGTTTAATGCTGAAGCTGATGCAGCTAGAGCATCCACACAGGATGCCAAAGTTATCGCTAAGATCATGACAGGTAGTAATCAGGTTACTGGTGGGGCTAATGAACCTGTTGCTACACAAAAGTTAGTAGATAGTCCAATGGCTGGTGACTTTAATAGTGGTGGTGGAACGTTAAGCAAGATATCAGACCTTGAAAGCATAAACCAAGGATTAGCAGCTAAGAATCAGCAACTAGCAACTATACCTACTACTGAATCAATAGCCCAACAGAAGGTAAATAATGCAACTATCAAAATAAACCAAGACTTGGTTAAAACTCTCAAAATACAAGAAGGTAAGACTACAGAAAATGCCAAGAGGCAAGCAGGTAGAAAGAGTATAGATGGTTTGGTTGATGAGATGGGTGCATTGTTTAGAGAACTTGAACGTGCAGGTGGTTTAATTAACAAAGATAGAGGTGGTCTTGATAACGCACAGATCGCAGCCGAAGCATCTGGTCTAGGTCAGTTTATAGCAAGACATGCTCCGCTTGTTAACCCCGAAGGTAAGAACCGATTAGACCTAAGAGATCAAGTCCAAATACTGCTACCTAGTATGTTGCTTTGTATTAAGGAGTCTATGGGTATGGGTTCAAAGATGCTTGACAGTAACAGGGAGCTTAATTTCTATGTAAGTGCTGCAGGTGATACAGGTAGGTCATTAGCATCTAATGCTGCTGCATTGCAAACTATTTCTAATCTATATGGTACTGGCAAAGACCTTAGTGAGAAATTCACTGAGTTTGGTATAAAAACAACTGCGGTAGAAAGAGAAAGAGCATTACTAGCGAAGAGACTTACAGTTGAAACTAATCTACATCCAACGATTGGACAATGGACTCCTGATAAGGGTAAGAGTGGTGGTACTCGTACACAAGAACAGAAAGCAGAAGACATCATAAAGGGGAATTAAATGGCAGAAACACAACCAGTAGACACTGGTTCGCCTCAACTTGAGATCAATGAAAACTTCGGACCAAGTCAGGCTGATGTTCCAAGTATACCTAATCTAGAAGACCAGATCAAGCAACCTGTAGCGGTAGAAGAAGCACCGTTACCTGAGTTTCCTCAAAGGTTTCCTGAGCAGGATATTGTTAACACAGGGAGTGGTGAAACTAATCCTCAGTTTAAAGAAGAACCGTTACCGGAGAACATAGTCTCTGAGAAGGTTGAGATAGAAACGATAAATGATCTACTAGATGATCAAGATGCACTTAGAAGATGGATTGAGGAAGAAGATAGTAGTGTTAAGGATATTGTACTAGGTAGGTTAAATCCTGATTTCGATACAGCAGATATCGGGACGAAGCAAATGATACGCAATAAGTTAGAAATGAGTCTTATTCCAGAATGGAAGGAGATACCTCTTAGAGCGTTAAAGAACTTAGTGCCTAATACTATCAAAGTAGGTACGGATATCTTTAAAACATTTATGGACTTAGGTGGAACTGCTGAGGGATTACAGAATGCAATACTCGGTGCGTTCGCTCGCCTAGTACCTGGAGATCAAGAAGGTTTAAAGATACCGTTCCTTGGTACAGTATCTGAGGATGGTGCTAAAGCTATAGGTAACTTCTTCATAGAGAGGTATGGTGGTATAGATAACTTAAAGTTAACTATGGCTAATACACCTGCTGAGTTCTTAACAGACTTATCATCGGTGATATCTGGAGGTGCAAGTGTATTAGGTAAAGTAGGACTAGTTAGGGTAGGTAATGAACTAGTAGAAGCTAGTACTGCTGGTAAAGTAGTACAAGGTGTAGGTAAAGGTGCTCAATATATTGATCCTATAAACCTTGGAGGTAAGGTTATAGGTAAAGGTGCTGAGGTTTTAAAAGACGTAGCTAGGTCTAGAGTACAAACACTACTACCTAATACTAAAGTTAATAAAGGAAATCAGGTTTCAGCGTTGACTGAGTCTGATAAACTTGCTGACGAGTTACTACTTACTCCACATAAGTTCAATAGGAGGAGTATTAGTAATATAAAAAATAGAGTCATAAAACCTTTAGTAGGTAAAATTAGGGAGACTATAGCCAGGGGAGATAGGGAAGGTAGGTTTATAAAGACAAAAGAAACAGTACGTTTGTTAGATAAGACAATAGACGATCTTGGATCTATCAGAACCAATCCTTTTGCTGACGAAGTTAATACTCTTAAGAAAATCAGAGAAGAAATACTATCCGGTAAAGGTACTCTTGGTGGTCGCTTAGATAAACTTATAGTTAAGAAGACAAGGTTTAGGAAATCAGAACTAGGGGATAAGGGTAAGATTCGAGATAGACTACAAAGTAGTATCAGAGATAATAATAAAAAACTACAGGGAGTGCTTTCACCCAAAGAACGAAGATTACTTAAGAGAGAAAACGAAGTACTTGGTATAATAAAAGAGAAGGTTAAAAACACTAAGTCCAGACAAGGTATATCACAGAGTCAGTTAGATGATATTGTTGAGAAAGTAAAAACAGAAGAGTCTATAATAACTCTATCAGAAGCACAGAAGCTTAAGGAAAAACTTAACACTGTATTTACTAAAGGTGCAACTGAGGCTATTGACGCTATTAAGAAAGTAGCAAAGGATAAAGTTAGAACAGCAACTAAGGACCTGATTGAATTTCACTTCCCAGAGCTAAGAGGCTTAAACCAAGAACTTAATGTTGCTCTTGAATTACGACAAGCTATAGCACAAGCTGTCAGAGAGAGCGTGGAGTCTAGTCCTGGAATCTCAAGTTTAGCTATAGGTTTTGCTGTGGGTGGTGGTACTGGTTATGTATCAGGAGGAACCGCAGGTGGTCTAATACTAGGTCTTGGAGGTGCTGCTACTGTGTATGCTGCTGACAAGATACTTACCAATGCTAACGTCAGACTGCGTATAGCTAGAGCTATGGACCTTGTTGCCGCAGGTGCAGGTACGGTAGCAGAAGGTGCAAGTATTGGAAGACCAACTTTTCAAGCAGGACGTATTGCAGACTTTGGCGAAGAACCACTTTCAGAGAACGATGAACAATTAGCCAATGAAATAGGAGGGCTTTAATGGCAAGTTTGCTAGAGGATAGAATCAGAGAACTAAGAGAACAAACAGGACAAAGTAATCAAATAGCGAATGGTGCGTTACTGTCTATAGGTGAACGAGTTGGCGATATGTTTAATGAGCGTGGTACTGCAACAGGAAGTCCTATAACAGGAAGTCCTATAACAGGAAGTCCTATAACAGGAAGTCCTGTAACAGGAAGTCCTGTAACAGGGACACCTGCTCCTGCTCCAACTCAGGACCCGACTGACTTTGCACCACCAGATGCGTTTCCAGATACTCAGCTTACTGAACCTAGCCTTACAGCAGGTCCACAGAAAGTTGTTACGGATACTGTTAGAGAGCTTGGTGGTAACTTGGTCGAGCAGGTTGGTACAGGTATGATGCTGTTAGAAACAATACCGTCTAACGTGTTAGTTGGTTTAATAAAGGACTTCTCCGGTGGTAGTAGTCAAGAGAACATGGATGCTGTACGTAGGCTCATAGTGTTGCAAGCAGAGCCTGGAGATAGCTTAAGGTATATAGACATACTAGATGAATTAGGTATCAATGACGATACTCTGAACCTGCCTGAGGGTACAATGGAGCGAGGTAATTTTCTTGCTGAGATAGCTGCTTTTTCTGGGTTTGGTAAGTTGGTTAAAACACTGAGTGCGTTAATAAAGGCTGAGAAACCTGCCGCTGTACTTTCTAAGGTACTTGCTAATGCAGGTAAAAGCGTTAAAGATTTAGGTGAGGTTGCAGGTGGTGCTATACAAACTGATCTAAGGAATGCTAGAGGTGTTATAAACGATGCCATAGTGAGTAGTAAAAAGGTTGTTAGTGAGCTCGCAGATGAGACAGGTGCTATTGGTTCTGATGTTAAAAACTCAGCAAGGCTACAGAGAGATATAAGGACTGTACAATCAGGTGTTAATATCAATAACAGCACTAGGAGAAGTATATCGCCTGATGTAAAGAAACAACTGTCAAGTAAGAGGCTAGATAGTAAGGGTAATTATAAAACTGAGATCAGTGATGAGGCA
>Ga0098061_1000764_pt1 | contig 15763 bp, 24 predicted proteins | sample 22_taG_FD_92579 | JGI IMG/M metagenome (GOLD analysis project Ga0098061, IMG submission 92579) | Marine viral communities from the Subarctic Pacific Ocean - 22_ETSP_OMZ_AT15343 metaG | ecosystem: Environmental > Aquatic > Marine > Oceanic | place: Subarctic Pacific Ocean | collected 2015-01-20
AAAATTTCGAGATGATTAACGCCGCACTCCATTCTAAGGATGGAACAATATTAGAGATGTATAAGAATAAGCGAGATGATCATGTTTCGGAGTCTATTTTGCCCCACCATCAAAGTGTAAAAGAATATGATTCGTATTATGCGGAGACAATTAGTTTAGATACCCTTTTCAGAAGGTATACCGATGTGTCAGTAGTAAAGATGGACATCGAAGGATCAGAATACGCGGTTCTGGGAGCACTAGATAATCTTCCCGAAACCGTTAAGCAATTGTGTGTGGAATTTCACCATTTCTGCACCAATAAGACGCTTGAAGAAACGCAAGTTATTATAGACAAGATTCGCACCATGGGATTTATTGGGCGCGCCGAGAAGCCAGGATCCCGCTGGTTAACTGAAATTACTTTTTGGAGAACTTAGAGTGAGGATAGCAGAGATAGAGAGTTTTTCTAACGCACCAGATCCCGTAAGGACAGAAGAAACGATTAGTAGGCAGTTGATGGAGCGTTATAACCAGATTGATTCCGCTTATACGTATGTTTCGCTACCTTTGGCATGGAATATCAATAATCGGGGCATTGCCCCCACCCAGCGCCTAATTGATGAAATTTGTTTCAACCTCTCGTCGGAGAAATTGTTTTTTGTATGCCAACACATCTTAGTGGATCAGTTAGAGTTTCATGGTAATTTAGTATTTACGCCTCATGCCACCGCTCTGGATGCTTTTGTGCCCATTCCTCATTATAGTTGCAATTATGATCCTCAACGTGCCAAGGCATGGGAAGACCGCCAATATACTTTTAGTTTTATGGGATCTTTTCACACACATCCCGTAAGGCGCAAATTATATGACTCGCTGAAATCCCGAGACGATTGTTTAATAGTCGATACGGGCAACTGGCACTTCGAAGGTGCACCAGAAAAACAACAACTAAATTCCGAGGAATATATTCAAATTTTAGGGGATACTAAATATAGCCTGTGCCCGCGTGGCACCGGACCTTCTACTATTAGAATTTGGGAAGCAATGGCAATGGGGTCTACTCCTCTTATTTTGAGTGATTTCCTTCAAATGCCACTGGAGCGCGAACTTGACACTTCTTGGGTTCGGATACCAGAAAATTTTGATATGGCAACCCTAGATGCTGCTGCCTCCAATCTTGAAGAGTATGATTCCCACCAATATTTTCACATGTTTTCCAACGACAACTTATATAAGACTATCGTGAGGGAAATATAATTTATCACCATGGAGAGAGATATGAAAAAGACATTTATTATTGCCGAAATCGGCATCAATCATAACGGCGACATGAAGATCGTCAAGAAACTTATTCGCGGCGCCGCAAAAGCAGGTTGCGATGCAGTAAAATTTCAAAAACGTACGCTGGAGTTGGTATATACTAAAGAAGAATTGGATAAATCTCGTGAGTCTCCATGGGGAACGACTAACCGCAACAGAAGGACGGAGATGAGACGTGAATCCTTAGCAGAGTCACTTCTAGGAAGTTGCTTGTATGGTTAACTGGTTCAGCACTGCTATATACTGGAGGACTACAGTCCAATGACTGGGTTGCTATTTCACTTGTATATATCGGGAGTCAAGCAGCAGTTGATTTAGCCGTTGCGTGGAAGAAGGCATAAGAATGTGTGGTATTTTTGTAACCTCTAAGGATTATGTGCAGGAGTCTGTAATAAACCCCCTGTTGACGAACAGAGGACCAGATGCAACCCATTCGTTAGTTAGAGGGGGTATAACTTTTTTACACACTCTCCTTTCCATGACAGGGGAGACAACAAAACAGCCGATAACCGACGAAGACGTTGTGTGTGTCTTCAATGGAGAGGTGTATAACTATAGGGAACTAGGAGAATTCCCTTCAGACTCTCATGCTATCATTTCGGCATATAAGAGTGATAATGAAAGGTTCACTCAAATACTTGACGGAGAATACGCAATTGTTTTGGCAGATTTTTCAAAGTCTGAAATATATTTTTGCACTGATATTTTTGGAATTAAACCTCTTTATTATTCTATAGAGGGTGACGACTTTTCGTTTTCTTCCTATCCAGAACTATTGAAGAAGGTGGGGCACAACAAGGTATCAAAGTGTTTGCCAAATAAGGTATATAAATTTTCTATTGACAAGTGCGAAATCGATTTTATTGATAGCAATCACGTCTTTGACCTTGAGCAAATAGATGGAAGTTATGACGATTGGCATGAAGCATTTTTAAACGCAATTAAGAAGAGGTTTACCAACATTAGGCACGATATTATCCTTCCGTTGAGCAGTGGCCACGACAGCGGTGGTATTCATTGTGCTCTTGGTTTGTTGGAAATTCCACACACAACATACACTTTTTTTGGGAGAGAACATACGGACATACTGACCTCCCGAGGAAAAGTGAAAAGTTCAATAAAAAAATATATAAAACATTCACTCACCAATGAAGAAAAGCAGTTGTGCTTTAATTTTCTTTACTCCAACGCATCTAGATTTCTCTACGGACAAGACTTAGATTTTAACAAGATGTCCCACGACGGATTTCAAGATCCCGGTGCTCTTGGACTTACCTACTTGTTAGCACAGGTCAAGAAAGAGAATCCAAATATTAGAATTCTAGCATCAGGCCAAGGAGCTGACGAAGTTATGACAACCATACAGGGGTATGGGTTCGGTGAAATGTTTAACCCTTTGTTTTTTCCAGAAGACTTAACCTCTGTTTTTCCTTGGAATAACTTTTATTTTGGATCTCAATCTTCTTACTTGTCTAAGGAAGAGTGCGTCACGGGGGCATTTGGTATTGAGGGAAGGTATCCATATCTGGATAAGCAGGTGGTACAAAAGTTCTTGAGTCTAAAATCGGAACTAAAGAACGAACAGTTTAAATCTCCTTTATCTGACTTTATGAAACAGAATGATTACCCTTTTTCGGAAGGAGAAAATCCTAAAGTGTTTAAAAGAGGATTTAACGCATGAAAAATTCCAGAGATTATTCTGATAAGAAAATCGCAATACTTTACACTCTAAAAAACCGCACACACGTTGGTTTATCCGATGGAGAGTTTCTTCATTTGTTACCAAACTCACTTTTCACCATTAGTCAGTGTTTGAGTAACTTTAAATTTCAAAATATAGATTTTTATTTTGCGGATTTTCATTCGACAGACAGTGATCTTGAAAAAGAGTTGCCGAGTTATGTTAAAGAAAACTCAAACATCAGTATAATGAATGTAGAAGATAAGCCCTTTGGCCGAGGACCTGGATTTAATTATTTGCTGGACAATATAAAAGAAAGTTATCACGCATATCTTTTTCTTGATGCAGATATGATCTACACAAGAGATACGATTTTTCTCAGAGGATTCGAGTATACCATAAGAAAAGAGATGTGTTATTTTCCAGTTTGCCACAGACTATCTGAAACGGGTTCAACAAAACCACCTGAGTCTGATGGTTATGGCATCGTCTTTGTGCCCGGAAAAATTGTACAAGACGAAAAGCCTCGGTTTATAGACAAGTATACTTGGGGCAAGGAAGATTTTTATTTTGCACAAGAGTTACAAAAACACTCGCAATGTGTCCAGGAAGTAGTAACTGGATTTTATCACCAGTGGCATCCCGTTGTGAGCTTCAAAGATTGAGGAGTATGAAATGAAAACTGTTGTTGTGATGTGTAATGGACCATCCCTAAGAGGGGTTGACTTATCTGTCTTGGACGGAGTAGACACTTTTGGACTTAACCAGGCATACAAGTATTATTACAAAAACGACTGGTGGCCAACATATCACGGATGTTATGACTACTTGACAAATGATAGATACAAATCTGAATTTTGCAGATTAACACTCGAAAATAATCCAATAAAGAGATTTTTTTATATTACAAATCTATCGAACTCCGATAGGTTTACTCAAATCAAATTAAACGAATCCCAGGTCGGGTGGAATGATTCAGAAAAGTCTTTTGATAACTTTTATGCATTTGGCAATTCCGGCACTAATGCCTGCTCGACAGCTATTTGTATGGGATACAATAATTTGATTTTAGTCGGAGCTGATTGTAATCAAGTTGACAAGTACGATGGTGTTGAAATAAGGAATGGTAAAATTGTGTTCACAAAGACTCCGGATTACAACCCTAACTATTGGTTTGATTATTATTTTGAAAAAGGAGATATCATAAACTTACCACAGAAAGAAAAATTTCACTCTAATTGGTGGCCAGTTTTAGCAAAAAGAGCAAAAGAAAATAATATCAGAATTGTTAACTGTAGTGATATCTCTACCTTAACTTGTTTTGAAAAATCTACACTGGAAAAAGAAATTTGTAATATAAAGTATTTTTCAATTGAAAATTATTCCCAAAGCGTGATATAATAATAAAAATAGAAGGATTAATTATATGGAAAGAAAAATAATAAAAATAAATACTGACAAGCTTTTTATCGATATAACTTCTGACGTAGTTAATTTTTGTCAGTCAATGAGCCAAAAAAATGGGCTTGTAAATATCTTTTCTAGACACACAACGTGTTGTGTCAAAATTTTAGAAGATGAATTGTTGCACAAGACTGATGTAAGATTTTTTTTAGATAAAATAGCTCCAAAGTGGAAGGAGCCAGAGGGTGATCATAAAAATATAAAATATCTTCATGATCTGGTATCACTTAGGGAGGATTGTCCACCTGATGAACCCATAAACGGCCATAGTCACATAAGAAGCTTATTTTTCAATTCGTCAGAAACAATTCCTGTAATTGACGGCGCCCCTATTCTTGGAAAGTGGCAAAGTATATTTGTTGTAGAGTTAGACCCGATGAGAGATAGAGAAATATCTCTAACTTTTCTTGAAGGCTAGAGTGAAGATCTTTACCTATATTAAAAATGATTCTTCTAGGATACCAAGAAAAAATTTTAAAGAGCTGGGTGGAACACCCATGTGGAAACACCTAATTTATGAAATGAGTAAAATTTCTGAAGTTTTTATAGATACTGATAGCCAAGAAGTTCTAGATGAATGTGAGGCGGATGAAAGGTTATCAACCGTAACGGCATACCCAAGAGATAAAGCTTTTGTAGAGATGGAGGAGGATTCAAACAGTTCTCTCAGTCCCGCATTGCTTATGGTGGAAAACTTTTTATCTAAATTCGTTGAAGATGATAGCGAAGTGATTGTTTTAACACACGTTACATCTCCCTTTTTAAAATCTGAAACTGTTGAAAAAGCTGTAAGTGTTTTAAAAAACGGCTACGATACTGTCCACTCCGTTACTGTAAAACAGGACTTTGCGTGGTTAGAATCATTTGAGAAACCACTGAACTTTAATCCAAACGTAGTTCAGAGAACACAAGATTTAGACAAAATATATTTCTCCAATGGCGCGTTTTTCATTTTTACGAAGGAAACGTTTATGAAGAATAAAAACAGGTTTGGAAAAAATAACTTTTTGTATGAAATTGACAGTGTTGAAGGTCTTGAGATAGATAATTTTAAAGATTTAGACTTTGCAAAAATAATTTATAGAGGAGTAGAGAATGGATCTAATTGATGTAACCCTTAGAGACGGCGGCCATGCTGTTAATTTTGACTGGCCCACGAGAGTTGTTGAAGAGTATTATGACCTAGTATCTTCAATTGACAGTATAACATATGTTGAGATGGGATATTGGAAACAAACTGCAAAAAGCAACAACAGATTTTATAATCTTGATATGAATCATTTGGTAGATATTTTGGGCCATAATCCCAAAAAGAAGGTATCAGTTATGGTAGATTATCACTATTGTAAAAAAGATTTTAATGAATATCCCGACGATCATCAAAATGTTGTTGGAATGATAAGGGTGTGTAGTAGGAAAGGCGACATCGAAAAGGCGCTACCGTTTGTACAAGAACTGAAAGATAGGACAGGGCTGAAGACTAGCTTAAATGTTTTTAATATCTCAAACTACTCAAAAGAAGAGATGGAGAGTGTTGCAAAGAAAGTCAGGAATTTTAATCTTGACTATGTTTATTTTGCGGATACACATGGATCTCTTGATTTTGAAGTAGACGGCAAAAAGTTTGAAGACTCTGTTAATATTCTTAGGGATAGAGGCATTAGCGTGGGGATGCACTTGCATGACCATCTTGGAAAGGCTTACAGTAATTTTAAAATGCTCAAAGACATCGGGTTTACCGGGTTTGATGCATCTACGAGGGGAATGGGAAAAGGAGTAGGCAACTTAAGGTTAGAAAACGTTGTAGGTAACAAAGACCTTGTTAATATTATGAAGTTTATTTCAAACCATGAAGACCAGTTCACAATGAGAGAAAGTCCCTACGGAGTAATCACTGCAAGACACAGTATAACGGATTACTATGGTTATCACGCTGAGAGGAGGAATATCCCCGTAGATGAGTTTGATAATATGTGTGAAAGCATATCCGGTACTGATAAAGATATTTTTAATATGGAGATTATAGAAAAGAGGTGCAGATGAGAGCAGTTATAACAGGAACAAGTTCCGGCCTTGGCCAGTCTTTAGTTAAAAAACTTAGAGAGTCTGGATATGAAACAATAGGTATTAGTAAATCACCTTCACCAGAAACTGATTATATTTGTAATTTGCAACTTAGCGATAACATTAGAGGTGTGTTTAACGATTTAATACCTCGTATTAATACAGTTGATTATCTAATTTTAAATGCAGGAGTTTTGGGAAAGATAGATAAGGCGAACGAAATAAATGAGAAAGATCTTTTTAATGTTTTTCAAGTTAACTTATTTTCCAACAAGCTGATCTTAGATTTGCTCATAAACAGCCCCGTAGATATTAAAAATGTAATTCTTATTTCTTCTGGCGCTTCTCTTAAAGCTTATGATGGGTGGATATCATATTGTCTCACAAAATCTGCTCTTAATCAACTTGCAAGATGTTATGCTCTTGAAAATGATAATATAAAGTTTATTAGCCTCGCGCCGGGAATAATCCAGACAAAAATGCAAGATGAGATTATTATAAATTCTGAAGATAGATTTACTTCAATATCTAAGTTTAAGGGTTTATATGGTAAAAACCCTACACCAGATTTTATAGCGAACAAGATTATAAAGAACTTGGAAAATTTTAGAAATCTTGAAAGTGGCCAATATTTTGATTTGAGGGAAATAAATGATTAGCAAAACTTATAAAGAAAACGACAACAGGCCCCAGCTACTTGAAGATGAGTTTAGTCAAATAGGGGTGGACTTTGATGGTGTTATCCACGCATGCTCTAAGGGCTATCACGATGGAACCATCTATGATACTCCAGTTCCGGGAGCTTACGACGCACTGAATGAGCTATCTACAAAATATACCATTGTTGTTTATAGCGCAAAAGCCAGAAAAGATCGACCTCTCGTTGGCGGAAAAACTGGAGTTGAACTAATATGGGAATGGTTAGAAAAATATGGAATGAAAAAGTTTGTGAAAGAAGTGACTGCTGAAAAACCGAGAGCCATCTTTTATATTGATGATAGGGCAGTTAAATTTGACAGTTGGTCACAAACTATGGATCTTTTGACAGATAAGGGAGTTGTTGAATGAAGGTGTGCTTGTTGATCTCTGGTCATCTAAGAACGTTTCGAGAATGTCTCCCAACTCAGAGAAAGATGCTGATTGATAAGTTGGGGTGTGATGTTTTTATGCACTCATGGACAGATATTGAGTCAAAAACCAACTCTTGGCACAGTAGTCACATGCCTAATAGAACAGTTGAAGATTCAGATGTATCGTTTATCGAATCTATTGTGAGTCCAAAATCATTAGTTATTGAAGAACAGGTTGATTTTGGGATCGATAAAAATCTTTTTGGTTCTCAGATAAGTCTCAATGGGTTGAAGAATATGACACTAGGATTCAAAAGAACTTATGAAATGATGAAAGACTATGAAAACAAAACAGGAATTAAATACGATTTGATTATCAAAATCAGACCAGACATAATGTTGAAGAGGCCATTTGAAAAAGACTTTTTGAGCATGAAGGATAATTTCATATTATTTTTTGGAAACCCCTGTCCCATTGAGAATCATGATGGTGAGAAACGTTTTTATCACAATTTTAGAGCTTTGGACATCCTTTCTGTTTGTACCAATGATGCCGCGGCCAATGGTGTATATGGACTTTTCGACAATTTTGAAGATTATTACGGGAAAAAGTCCTGGCATCACAGCCCTTATTTGGACCTCGTTATCGACAAAAACATTCCATTTAATATTTGTTTAAGATACCTGTATGATTCAGCTTGGGAAATAAAAAGGGATCGAAGATAGATGAATAAATTAGTTTCCATAACGGGACCTTCAGGTGTTGGGAAAAGTACTGTTTCTAAAATAATTTCAATTTGTTTGGGTCATAAAGACACTCTAATTTTATCTGGTGATGACTCGCACTTATGGGAACGCGGAGATGAAAATTGGAAATTCTTTACACATCTAGACCCTTTTGCAAATGATTTGGAAACAGAGTTAAACCACCTGCGTCAATTAAAGGAAGGAAAGGAGATATCTAGAGTATCGTATGACCACACCACCGGCCGATTTACTGATCCCAAGAGAGTGTCGGCAAGTAAGTATATCGTCTATGAGGGATTGCACTCTATGCATGGAGAACTGGCAAATATAGCAGATATTTCATTTTATATTGAGGTAGAAAAGTCTCTTAAAAATGAGTGGAAAATATCACGAGATACTAGAAAAAGAGGATACAGTATAGACCAAATAGTGAAGACGATAGAGAGCAGAAAAGAAGATGAAAAAAAATTCATAGAGCCTCAACGTGAGAGGTGTGATGTTGTTCTAAGGTTCAAAAAATCATCCGACGGAAAAATAAAACTATCTTTTGATTATACTGATCCAAGTTTGACAAGTTTGATTAATAAAATAAAAAAGTTATATTCTCTTTTGGGAGAATTTATATATGTCAGTCATTCTGTTGCTTCAGAGATAAATTTAACTCAAAATAAGGGTGGTAATTTATCTTTCAAGTTTGACGATGTTATAATCATAACTGAGTCCGGGTCTTCTTTTGAGGAAATAGACTATTTTGAAGGATTCGGGTTTTACGATTTACGGGGAAACAGTATCTTTGAGGATCAGAAAAGACCTTCGATGGAAATTGGTTGCCATATGCAACTAGGCCCATGTTGTTTGCACACTCATCCGCTACATGTTATGCCAATTTTGTGTTCTAAGGAGTGTGACGAGATTTTAAAAAATATGTTTGAAGATGTTACTATTATGGAATACTATGCTCCCGGAAAAGAAACATCCCAGAATTTAAATGTTGATCGGAATGTTTTTTTAAAAAATCATGGAGTATTCATCTCCAGGGACACTATCGAACAGTGTTTGGTGGATAGTTTAATGTTCGACCAAAAATGCCGAGAGTATTTAGAATCCCGATCCAGGCAAAAAGTCTTTTTGTTCCCAGATGCTTTTGTTTTGGAAGAGGAGAACAAGTTCTACCACTCTTACGTAAAGGAGATTATGGATTGTTCAGGGTTGACTCCCAGTCCCTTAAGTCCTGATGACATCAAGACTTTAGACAATATGGAGGAGGAGAAATATAGGAGATTACCAAAATGAAAGTATTAATACCCATGGCTGGTGCAGGAAATCGTTTTGTACAAAAAGGATATCAAGAACCCAAGCCTTTGATTAAAGTTAACGATAAGAGAATTATCGAATATATCTTGGAGGTGTTTACTGAAGATGACGACATTTTTTTTATTTGCAACAAAACGCACCTATTAGAAACCGAAATGTCCAAGATATTGTTGGAAATCCGACCAGACGCAACCGTTTTAGAAATAGACAATCATAAAAAAGGTCCAATATTCACAATACTTCCCTTTTTTGATTTGATAGACGACGAAGAAGATGTCATGGTTTGTTATTGTGATAATCCGTTTACCTGGAATCGTAAATCTTTTTTTAATTATGTTGGGGAAAATAGGTTAGATGGGTGTATACTGACACACACGGGAATGCACCCCCACACTCTTAATTCCACCCGAATGGCCTTTCTGAAGATAGACGAAGAGAGTGGTTTGTTGAAGGAAATAAAGGAGAAAGAATCCTATACAGACGATCCGATGTCCGAACACGCATCCACTGGTGCTTATTATTTTTCCTGTGGTAAGGACATGAAACAATGTTTCTTGGATTGTTATAATAAAGGAATCAATTACAACGGAGAATATTATGTAACCTTAGCATATAATTGCCTAGTCCAGTCCGGCAAAAGAATAGGGTATCATGACTCTGAGTACGTTACTGTATTCGGCACTCCAGAGGAGTTACAGAGTTACCAAGCTTGGCATACTATTCTTAATTCGGGTCAGGTCAAGGGTGAGGAAGATTTGTTAAAATGCTATCATTATTGGAGAGGTTTCCATGAAAGAAAGTAAGAAAGTGATTTTTGTAGACATTGATGAGACTATATGTTTCTATGAAAACTCATACACACTGGATGCGAAAAAGCCATATCACGAAGCAGTCCCCAATCAGAAGAACATCGAAAAAATAAATAATCTATATGATGCGGGTAACGAGATCGTTTATTGGACAGCAAGAGGTTCTAGATCAGGCATAGATTGGTCAGAATTTACGAGAGAGCAGTTAGATTCTTGGGGTTGTAGGTATCACGAAGTTCGATGTGACAAACCATATTATGATATTTTTATCGAAGACAGAAGTGTGAGAATAGAGGAATTGAAATGAAGATTATATCGCACAGAGGAAACTTGACTGGACCAAATAAATCGAGAGAGAATAGCCCGGATTATATAGAAGAGGCAATGACCAACGGATATGATGTGGAGGTAGATCTGAGAATGAAGGGTGTCGATCTGTATCTAGGGCACGACGAACCACAATACAGTATCACGAAATCTTGGATTACAGATAGAAAGAAGATGTTGTGGGTGCACACTAAGGACAAAGAGTCCCTTCTCTATATGGTTCACGAGATCCCGGATGCACAGTTTTTTTATCACGAAAGAGAGAGATATACCATAGTTAGTAATGGGTTAGTGTGGGCTCATGATTTTTCACTCAAGTTGACAGACAAATGCATTGTACCTACTTTGAGTCTAGACGAAATTGAGAAATATAATGGGAGAGGTGTCTACGCACTATGTACGGATTACGTTGCGGAGTGCGAACGAAAATTTATAGGAGCAAAATATGATTGAAAAGATGATATTAATATCTCACAGAGGAAATTTAAATGGCCCAGACCAATCTCAGGAGAATTCCCCTGCTTATATCGAAAAAACATTGGCAGCAGGATTTAATGTTGAAGTTGATGTGTGGTATACTGAGAATGGACTTTTCTTGGGTCATGATGATCCTCGATACGAAATCAGTATTAGTTTTTTGAAAGATGAGAGAGTATGGTGTCATGCAAAAAATGTTGACTCTTTAAAAGAGATGCTGCTCAACAATATCCATTGCTTTTGGCACCAAGAAGACGATGTAGCATTAACATCACAAGGGTATATATGGACATATCCAGGGAAGAGTCTTACAGATAAATCTATTTGTGTCCTTCCCGAAAAAGCAAACTATTCCAGCATTAACTGTGCTGGAATATGCAGCGATTACATAGGAAAGTATAAGGAGAAGCGATATGATATGCGAGTCAATAGGTAAAGTTCCATGGACTAAAGATGACATCATTTTTGAATTAGAGATGTTTTTAGACATATATGAGCGACGGCCAATCATGGATAACCGGGGTGGCATGAATTCATCACACCTCTTCCCGACTTGGTTTTTATGCAAACGATTGCAACCTAGATATATCATAGAGAGCGGAGTGTGGAAGGGTCTGGGCACCTGGATGCTCTCACAAGCGTCTCCTTGTTCTAGAATAATATCTTTAGACCCTGTAACAGAAACTCGACAGTATACCGTACCTGGAGTAGAATATACAACTGAAGATTTTGCAATAAAAGACTGGGATTTTATATCTGAAGAAGACAAGGCGCGCTCACAGTGCTTCTTTGACGATCACCAGGGAGCAGGAAGGTTGCGACAGGCGCAGAATCTTGGGTTTAAACATATATTGTACGAAGATAATTATTCGGATGGAAGAGGGCATGAAGGAAAGTTTGACTTGCCTAACGAGGACATATCTCCCAAATCAGCCCTCGCCGGATTAAATACGATTCTAGGAGAATGGATACGACAAAATACAGAAATCTATTATGAATTTCCTCCGGTCTTCACGGCGGTGGATTCAAGCAGAGGTGCAGAGTGGGCGAATATAAGTCGGCAAGAATATTTAGATATCACGCCACGACCCTTATTGTCTCAATATGAAGAAAAATATAAAGTGTTTTATGATGAATCAAGTGGATATACTTGGTTATGTTATATAAAATTAGGAGAATTAAAATGAAATTATCAGATCAAGCGCAAGGAGCGCTTATGATGGCACTTCAAAAGTGTCTTATGGAACAAAGCGATATTATGCCTATTTTAGGAGATATGGATTTTGTTACTGATGAAGAGGGAAATTTACATGTTGAAAATCCCCCTTCGTTTCAGGTAAAAACTGAGGATGCCTAGATATACTTATCGCTGCGAAAAGTGTGATGAGTATTTTGAAGCATCTCATGGGATGAGCGAGCGTCCCGCTTTAGAATGTGATTGCGGCGAGACTTTGGTTAAGTCGCCATCCGTTCCTCTGTCTTTGAAGGTTAGAAAGATCAAGATGAAGACAGGAGATGTTGTTGAGTCTTCGATAGAGGAATTCAAAAAAGACTTAAAAGAGCAACAACGAGAAGCATCTCAAAAGGAAGTGTAGAATATGTTGTATTTATTTTTATCTATTTCCGTTATTATAAATGGAATATCAATATGGTTAGCATATAAATTGGTGAGGAAATCATTATCTCACTCAGAAAATATCACCTATCTTGTTGACGACTTTGAGGATTTTGTTCTTCACCTGGAATCAATCTATGAACTAGAAATGTTTTATGGAGAAGAAACACTGAAGTCGTTACTCGATCACTCTAAGCGCCTTCGAAGTGAGATGAACGCTTTTAGAGAGAATCATCTTTTGGATATAGGGGAAGAGGAGGAGTTTTATGAAGAAGAAACGGAGAATGAGGAGAAGTAAGGGAAAGAATAAACCTTACTTTACCAAAGTTCACGAAAGAGCAATTGTTACATATGCTCTATCCACAGATTTAAAAGAGAGGGAGTTTTTGTATGCTACCCTTATTGGCCCCACTTTTAGTGAAATGGTTGATAAGATTGTTTATACCTACAAGTTCACCAACCTCCCCAACATTGATGACTTGCGCGCAGAATGTAAAATATGGTTGACTACCATTCTCAACAAGTTTGATCCCAAAAAAGGATCCAAAGCTTTCAGTTATTTCAGCGTTATTACAAAAAATTGGTTTATCCACAAAGTTAAGACTAACACCATTCGCATTAAAAGAGAGGTGGGGTTTGAAGACACCGGCGCCATAAAGGAAATGGAAAAATTAGTTTCCTATAATACTTATGTTGGCGATAGAGAGAAGGCGGAGTTTTGGCATCTCTTAAAGAAGGAAACCGATGTGTGGAAAGATGAAGCGGCAAAACCTAATGAAAAAAAGGTTGTAGAGGCAATAAAAATACTCCTAGAAGAACCAGATGCGATAGAGATTTTTAATAAAAAAGCTATTTACTTATATCTACGTGAAATCACGGGACTTAATACGAAACAAATTGTTAACAGTTTGAACAAGGTTAGAGTTAAATATAGAAATTTTAAAATTGATTGGGATGAATGATGGAAGATAAATTTAAAAGACATTTAGAGGAGGCAATTGGAAATATACACGCGGATCGAAAGATCGCCACCGAGTTGCTCCAGGATGTATCGGAGTATATCGGAAAGAATAAGGAACGCCATAAGGATGTAGGGCAGGTAGCAGCTAAATATCTAGAAACCCTTCAGCGCTCTAACGAGCAACTTGTTAAATTAACCGGGATGCTACAGAAGTCTAGAAGTGAAGAATTTGGTGCACTAGACGAGAATGATAAAAACGCGCTCTTTAGTTCTTTTGAAGAGGGGGGAGTTAATGATGGATGACGAAGAAGAGTTAAATTTAGGTCAATCGTGTGAGTGGGAATGGGGAATCTGCAATGAGGCTCCCAATCACGATTCGATGCCCATCTATGCACGTGGTACCACCAATATGCTTGCGGTAGTATCAAAGGTCAGCAAAGATAAAGCTTTTAGAGTAGAGGATAACCGGGATGTATATGATGGTATCTGCCTGCGCGTTGACGAGACAAGGAATGGGTATTATGAAATAAAGGCGCGCATTCCCGAGATAGATGGGGATCGACCTGAACCTGTAGAGTGTCTCCCGCGCAACGTAAAAAGCAATGGCCATTTTGCTGTAGAACTTCATTCGACTTATCGTGGGAAGTTGGACACCGCCCCAGAAATAGGACAAGTAATGTCATTAAAAATTCCATCCAGTGAGAGTGGAAAGAAAGGCGGATATCAAAGCGAACAGTGCGAAATCCTGGGGGCAAGAAACGAATTTGTTTCCACGCGCTCAAAAAGTTCCAAGGTAAAGGCACGCACCAGTGTTCCTAATCCTCCGAATACGGGACAACTTCAAGAACCTGTGGGAGATGGCATTGGCAGCCAAGTGATGGATGTGGCAAATCAAGTTGTTGACGCAGCAGCAGATGCTCTTGAGACAGCATATGATTTTTATGCTGGTATGTTTAATTAAAAGGATGCGTCTTTAAAAATATGAAATACACAGCGCAGCAAAAAAAGGACTTATTAAAAATTATTAATTCACCGTCGTATTTGCACCCCAAGTTTCGTAGGACTTTAATAGATTTGGTAATGGCGACTGGTCAACAGCGTCTTCCTTTTTATACTTATGAAACTTATAGGACACCCCAACGCCAGAATAAACTGATTTCTGAAGGATTCTCCCAATTAAAAGATCCCTATGATAGTACGCATGTGCACGGGTTAGCAGCAGATTTTCTAATTATTAATAGGGTTGTTACGGCACGAAATAAAAATAAACTTATTAATATGGTGAGCAAAGGAGATGTGAGTTCCAATCCTGAGATCGCCAAATCCCCCCTCATTTATAACATAGGCGTTAACGTGATCGGAACAGAAACAAAAAAAGCACGCACTGTGATAGAGGATCGTTTAGTTTTAGAATGGTGGCTAAAATTTGGTCTTCTCATAGAGAGGCAATTTCCGGATTTAGTATGGGGAGGAAACAAAGATATTGAAGAGGGGCAGTTAATAGGGAGCGATCCGGCGCATGTGGAATATAGGCATGCTGATAAATTAATCCGCAACAGAGAAACGATACCCATTCTAAGGGCAAGCGGAAACCCAGGATTATTATAGGAGGTTAGAAGATGAGTAATACACCAGCAAAAGACCCAGACGGGAAAGACATTGTTGCGGATTGGCATGAGATGAGCATGGAACAACCGTCCGACCGTAAATCTATTTCGGCAGGGGGATACGGCTGCACTGTTAATTCTGAAATTAATCCCACTTATATTAGAAGTGAGGTCTGCACTGTTTTGGGTAACGAACAAAAGGCGAATGCACAGGTTGTATGCACTAAAGATCATCCCGACGGTAGATGGAGCGGATATGGAGGCAAAGGATATTCGAAGTGTGGCGCCGTCGATATTGTAGCGGGAAGAATGGGATATCGACAAA
>Ga0098061_1000765_pt1 | contig 15759 bp, 19 predicted proteins | sample 22_taG_FD_92579 | JGI IMG/M metagenome (GOLD analysis project Ga0098061, IMG submission 92579) | Marine viral communities from the Subarctic Pacific Ocean - 22_ETSP_OMZ_AT15343 metaG | ecosystem: Environmental > Aquatic > Marine > Oceanic | place: Subarctic Pacific Ocean | collected 2015-01-20
AAAGACCTTTTCTTTAAAATAAACAGACTGACACTTACGTTTATATTTTGTCTCGTATGCTTCTTTATCTAATCCTTTAGTCCAATCCCATATTAAAGGATTCCAAAAAACTGAAAGATTAGGCTTAATTTTTGCTTGTAATGTTTTTGTACCTAAAAATGTAATTTCTTGTACATCTTCTTTATCTGGCTTATACTCGACCCCGTTAAAATGAACAGATACATCTTCAAGAATTACCTCGTCACTATCTACAGTTGGTTCTGCAACTTCGTTGAGTTTTTTTGTAGCTCTCTTAGTCTTTGCCTTAGTCTTAGTCTTAGTTGCTGTCATAATTGCTATTGAAATAAATGTTTATTCGTGTAATTAATTATACATGTCAGATGATCTTGCAACTAGGTTTTGTGATCGACCGTGGATATTTTTAGAAGTACAAGAAAAGGCTTTATATAATTGTTGTCCGCGTTGGGTTAACCTCAACAAAATCGGAGATATTACTCCAGAATTAGACTTCGCTAAAGAATGGAATAGTGAGCGTAGTAAGGCATTCCGACGAACTATCCTGGATGGTTCTTTTAGTATGTGTAATAGCGAGGAGTGTCCTATGATTCAAAATAAAACACTACCAAAGCGTACTGATATATTAAACGGAAAACACGGTGAAGAGTTAAAACAAATTGTAGAATGGGATCTCGAGGTATCAGATCTACCCGGTACTATTAATCTATGCTATGATAGATCTTGTAATTTAGAATGTCCTAGCTGTAGAAAGAAAAAAATATTTTATAACGAAAAAAACTTTCCCCATCAGTATAAACAAGCATTAAAAATTAACGATAAGTTATTACAAATGATTCATAGTAAGCCTCATGATGTTAATCTTACTATAACAGGGTCTGGTGATCCATTCGGTTCACCATCGTTTTTTGAATTAATGAAAAAAATTAACCCACGTCTTAATCCTAAAATTGCATTAACACTACAAACAAATGGTGTATTGTGGGATGAAAAAAGATGGGCTAAATTAAAAAATATACACACATTAAACATAAGCACTATTATTAGTTTAGATGCTGGTATAAAGGAACATTATGATAAAGTTAGAGTAGGAGGAGACTGGAACCGGTTAATGAAAAATTTAACCTTTATAAAATCTCTCAATTTACCGTGGGTTAGATTAGATATGTGTGTACAAAAAAACAATTATCAAAGCATACCTGAATTTATTAAAATAGCTAAACAATATAATTTTGATTCCTACACATCAAGAATATTTAACTGGGGTACATTTAATCAAAAAGATTTTAATGAACATAATATATTTGATATTAAGCACCCAGAACACGAAAAACTATTAAACATAATAAATAAAGAATGTCAATATGACAAACACGACTGGGGTAATTTAACTGATTTTATTAAATGAAGCTAGCGGTATTATTATATGGTCAACCACGGTTTTGGGATTTAAGTTACGAGAGTATTATACAAGAGACTACTTTTGAGAACAGTACTACAGATTATTATTTTCATTTTTGGGATAAAACTGCGTATCATAGTCACGATCCTGAGCATCAACTAACAGAAAAAGATAAAAAAAATATAGTAACTGCATATAAGCCAAAAAGATATTCCTTTACTGATTATTCTATATTAGAGGAAGCTTGTAAAAAGGTGTTTAGAGTTGTAGAAAAAAATAGAAAAGAATTAAACGAGTGGTTTCATAAAAATCAAAAAGTTACAGATTCAATTTCATTAAATGATGAGCTAAAAAATACTGAATCTATAGAAGATATTATTAATAAAATTAAAAACAAACACCGTAAACACTACCCTAAAACCATTTTTGAGGTTACTAAACCAGAAAACTTAGCGTACTTCCTAGGTCAATTTGTATCATTAGAGGAAGGAGCAAAATTAATACAAGAAGAATATGATTATATTTTTAGAATAAGGACAGATGTATTATTTGTTACACCAGACTTATATAAAAATAAAAAACAATATATAAACGATAAACGATTATTTTATAATAGACTATATAAGAACGAAAAAGGAATCTTCTGTAGGGCAGGAGATTTACAGGTTTGGGAAGGAACGTATTCTAACACAAGTTCTAAAATTATACTCGATGATGGTGCGTTATCTTATGAACCTCAAAACGTAACAAACTACAATAGCTTTTCATTTAAAAATAACAAACTACATGCAAATAATCCTCGAGAAGATGCAAGTATGTTACAAGGTTCAAATAAATCTAATATTTATAATCCTAAAACTCAATATTTACATATGAAAGATTGGTATATATTAGGATCTGGTCCAGAAATGCTATTAAGTATGAAGCAATATATTAATACTATACTAATTATGATTAAAAAATCTAAACAATTTCTTATAAAAAACGGTATAGATAATAATTGGTCGGCAGGAGAGCTTGTATGCGGGGAAGTCTTAGGGTTACATAGTATAAATGCAGCTGAATTAGGATTTGAATATTACAATGAAATGATTGTTCCTACTCGATATGTAAAAATTGCTAATAAACATACTAAGCAAATTATTTTAGATAGACATCATGTGAGAGTTTTAGCAGATTCTGATGTACCTTTGAAAGAACAATATAAAACGATTATAAATGGATAAGTTGTTAAGTTTTACAGATAAAGAACTAAAATGAATTATATTTTTACCCACTATACTACATCTGAAGGACAATATAATTTAGGAGTTAATGTATTATTAAATTCCATTAAAACCTTAAATGATAATACAATAAAAGTTATCTTATTTTATGGTGGATATAAGGATTTTAACGAATACCGTGACTTCGTCACGGTGGTTAATATTAATAATGCTGGTGGGTGGATCCCAGAAATGCGAGTTAATGTACAGCGCTGGTATCTATATAGGAATTATATAGAAAAAAATATATACAAATTTAATAAACAAGATAAATTTTTTCATTGCGATAGTGGAGATGTTATTTTTCAAAAAAACATATTTAACGAAATAAAAGAAGAAAAGAAAATTTTATTTTTTACTGAAAGTTCCGAATGTGACTTTACAGAGAAACCTCATAAAAAATGGATCAATCATTTACATAATTTTAACTGGGAAGGAATACAAATACAAAACATAATAAGAAATAAAATTATATGTTCTGGTACTATATACTTTTCTAATTTAAGTCTTTTTATAGATTTTTTATCTCGTTTTGCAGCCTATGAACTTAATTGCATGATTAATAATGATTTTTTTAAAAATAATCCTTATGATAAGATGGGAACTGTCAACGATCAAGGTGTAGTTAATAGTCTTGTATATAATTTCCCGGATTCAACCTATAAAATTATTAAAAACGAAACGTTAAATTTAGTATGTACTATGGCTTTAATGAACCGCGTAGAAAATAAGTCCGGAGGTTCGCAATATGAGCTTAAAATAAAAAACAATATAATAAGTGTAAATAATATTATACCGTGTGTGTTGCATCAGTACAATAGATATGATAAAATTAATGCAGCATGGCACATTAAGATGTGGAGACATAACAAAGATATAGATCGGAACCATTAAAATGAAATTTAAGTTTATAGAAATAGGAACATCAGACTGGAGTACTGAAGCACATAGACGTTTTCACTCCAATAAGCCGTTTACAGGATTATCGATAGAGCCACTTAGTATATATTTAAAAAGACTCCCAGAAGAGACAGGGTTTTACTTTAAAGAGCAATGTGCAATTTCAAATAGTGAAAGTACTAAACAGATTTATTATATACATCCTGATACAGTGGATAAATTAAACGGTCACCAGAACTGGAAAGGGTGTAATTCGATAGGTGATTATCACCCTCTTCATATTAAAGTATCACAACACCATAATATACCGTTAGAAGAGTTAGTTACAAAGGAACCTATACAAGTTAAAAAATTTGAGACAATTATAAAAAAATACAATGTAGAAGCGATAGATTTTTTGAAAATAGATACGGAAGGATATGATACGTTTATTCTTGAAGATTTCTTAAATTATATACAAACCAGTCAACAGTTTAATTTATTACCTAAAAAGATAAAATTCGAAAGTAATAAACTTAATGACTATGACAGAATTACTAACATATTTAAAATACTTAAAGAGTTAGGATACTTTTACAGCTATCCAGCGGATGCTGTTTTTTATAAAGACAATATTAAATGTAAATGAAAATAGCTGTATTATTTTATGGACAACCTAGGTTTTTTGATTTAACTAAAGAAAGATTTTTAGAGGAATATAGCTTTTCAAATCACACAGTAGATTTTTTTATTCATTTTTGGGAGGAAATAGGTTTTGTACCGAATTGTGATAAACAGGTTAATTATATTGTAAATAAAAATTTAATTGAGGATATAGATCTTTTAAAGCCGAAAAAATATAGTGTAACATCATATGCTGAGTTAGACACTGTAACATCTTTATTAAAAAATACTCTCAGTTTTTTAAAGGACAATAAAATACGGTTTAGGGATTTTCCTGCTAAGTCGCGATACAACTTTGGTCAGCATTTAAGTTTAAAAAAAGCTTATGCGTTAATGGAAAGATATGAACAAGAATTGAATTTCAAATATGATCTAGTTATAAAAGTAAGACCAGATTTTATTTTTAAAGACAGAGGTTGTTATAGTAATGATGAAAAATATGAAAAAGCAAAATTTAATTTTTATGGGTTAGATAATACAGAGGATTATGGAGATAATTATGTAAATGTGTGTGCACTAGCTAAGCAGCGATATGATTTATTAGAAAAAAAATGGAAAATGACTACTATTAATACATATGACCCAAGTGTGGAAATAGAAAGAGATAAATATAACACATTAAGATGTGGAGACGTAAGCATGGCTTGTTCTAGAAGTGCAGCAGATGCGTTATTTAATAGATGGTTTGATAATTATATTATCACTTATTTAAAAGATATTAAAAATAACTGGATAAAAGAATTATTGTTACATCGAAGACACGATAGTTTACAGGGTGAAAATATAATGAATAATAATATTACTGCGATTCGTGTCAAAAAAGGTAGATTACACCGAGTATCATATAGTCACCTAATGAAAGAAAAGTGGAAAAATCACAGCGTCATCGAGTTAGATAAAACATCTACAACATTAAAAAATGACATTAAGGTTCAAATGGGAGAACTTAATAAATGAAATTAAGTGATATAAAAAGTAGATATGATTTACCACAGTTTTTAAATAAAAACAATTTGCTTGGTATTGGAGCAGAAATGGGAGTCAAGCGAGGTGCGTTTTCTTCCTATATTTTAGATAATTGGGAGGGAGAGTTATTATACTCAATAGATAGTTGGGCATCTCGTGCCAAATTAGAAAAACACTACCCAATAGCAATTAGAGTTTTATCAGAGTATGGTAACCGATCAAAAATAATAAAAGAACGTTCTATTGACGCGGCAAAAATAATAGAAAATAATAGTTTAGATTTTTGCTACATTGACGGAGGACACAAATATGAACAAGTAAAAGAAGACTTAAATTCATGGTGGCCTAAGATAAAAACTAATGGGGTGTTTTGCGGGCATGACTATAGTATTGATGAACAAGCTTATATACAACGTGCGCGAATCCAAAATAAAATTCGTAAAAAATGGCCGAGTTGGGGAGTTAAAAAAGCAGTAGATGAATTCTGTGAGGTAAATAATATAGAAAAAATTTACATAGATAAAATAAACAGACATATACCAACCTCGTGGTATATTTTAAAAAATGTATAATATAGCTATATGTATAAGCGGTGAACCGAGACATTACACTGAAGGTGTAAATAGTATTAAAAATATTTTAAATAAGAGGCATAAAGATATTAATATCGATATATTTTATCATTTTTGGAATAATATAACAGAGGTTGTTTCTCAGCAAAGATATCATAACATAGTTAACGCCCCAGTAAGATACAATATAGATTCAAAAATACTAGAGACGTCATTTAGTCCTACGATTGGTGTATGTGAATCTAAGGATACTTTAGATCCTGATATAAAAATAACTTTTGACTATTTGCAAGAATTAATAAAAAAATATAATGTTTGTAAGTTCCCGAGCTACAAGGCTTGGGAAGATACCTGGCAAAATGCAAATGATTTTAGTTTTAAGGTAAAAAACACTAACATACCAACATTGTCTCAAATTATAAGCTTTTTTAGATGTCAAAAATTAAGAATATTACATGAAATTAATAAAAATATAAAATATGATTTAATTATTAGAACTAGATCAGATATATTATTTGATTTACCAAAAAAAATTCATAATATTGTCTCAGAAAAACAAATAAAAGCTGTACAATTTAAAAAATTAAGGATTTGTACAGATACTGTACTTTATGGAGAGCCTGGTTTTTATGTATTTTCCTCTTATATAATAAAAAATAATATTTTTGATAATTATATTAATAAAATTAAAAAGCTTATGTTTAGGGTAAAAGAAAAAGATAATCAAAAACTACACGTTTTAACAGATCATTCAATTATTCCAGAATACTTTACGAGTCAACGATGTGCTATAGAAGCTCCAAGTATAAACTGGTCATGGTCGTTAAAGAGTTCAAAAATAAATCTATGAATGTCGCAATATGTATAAGTGGAGAGCCTAGATATCTAGATATATGCGCAAAGTCTTTAGCTAACGCTAAAGTATATTGTCAAAATCACGATATAAATCTAGATATTTTTTATCATTTATGGGACAATATAACATTAAGGCAAAAGAGTATAGACAAAGCTCCAATAATAGAGTCTTTTAATTATGAAAAAATACAAGATATTTTAAAAACAAAGCCGACTATAGGTATTGTAGAGTCAAAAGATATTTTAGACCCTGAAATAGAATATATCTATAATTATATTAATAGTATAATTACAGAGGAACAAAATAAAAAGGATAAGAACCTGGTTAGTATATATAACATGTCACGGAATATAGATAACCTTAAATATCAGATTAAAAATTCTAACCACCCACCGTACAGTCAACTGTCTGGATTATGTAAGAGCCAAATGCTTCGAATAGAATATGAGGAAAAACAAAATATAAAATATGATGTTGTAATACGAACAAGAACAGATGTGCTGTTTTCATTCCCTGGAAGAATTGAAAAATTAAAAAACGATATAGAAAAGCAAAGTGAAAGAAAACCTAAGCCTATATATTTTCCACATATGTGGAGTAATGGTACTGTAGGTGTCGAATATTGCTTTATTGTAGGTTCTTCTTTTTCTTTAAAAAGAGAAATATTTGAAAACTACAAAAAAGATATACCGGAAATACTTTTTAGAATAAAAAATAACGGTAATCTATTTACCACAACCTCTCATGACTTTGTACCAACGTTAATACATAAGTATTCTAGCCTTCTTGTAAGATGCGGTACTATGGGATTTAAGCAGAGAATAAGTCAAATGGAAAAATTATTTTAACATGAAAATTGCAATATTATTATTCGGACAACCTCGATTTTTTAGTATGACTAAAAATTTCATCAGAGATGAATTTACTCTACCAGGCCATGATGTACATTTTTATGCTCATTTCTGGGATACGGTAGGATATATACCGGAGGGTGACGAGCAGGAATATGATAAAGAAGGGTTATATAAAGAAATTCGTGAAAGCTGGCCAAACTGTATACTAGCACCGAAACCAAACAATAAAAATATTGCTATTCAAAGCTATGATGTGTTAAACGAATTTACTAAATATATGACTTATTTTGGCACGAAAGTACATAACCGTAAATTACCTATTGGAAGCAATCAAAAATATTTACGGTATAAATTTGGTCAACATTGGAGTATTAAAACATGTTTTAATAAAATACAAGCATATGAACAGCAAAATAATTTTAAATATGATATTATTATCAAAGCGCGTACAGATATAGTATACAAACCAGAGGTAATGTATGGATCTAAGGAAGAATATTATAGGGCAAAAGAGGAATATTATACAAATATACCATTTGATAAACCGTCTGTAAAATGTACTGCTTTGAGATTTTTAGATGTAACAGAAAAGGCAAAAAATCGAGAAAACGCCAGCTGGAATGAACACGTAATGGAGTTCTATAATGGAAAATTTAAAGCTTCAAAGGGGTCTCACACTTGGCTACAGTATGTAGATAATAATTATTATCTAAGACCAGCGTTTAATGATTGGACGTTAATAGCGAATAGAGATGCTGCAGAAATTATGTTTACTCGCTGGTTTGAAAACTATTTTATAACTCTATCAAAAGACATACGTAATAATAAAACATCAAGTTTTTTTATTTCAGAATCTGATCACTCATTACAAGGCCAATTTTTATTAAATTACGATTTACATGCTTCAAGGATTTATAATCGAAGAGATGCTAGATTATTACACCCTGATATCATTAAAGAAGAAGTAGATACAAAAGGAAAAATATTAGCTGAAAGCGAACAACAAATCGCTAAAGAATTAATGAAAAAATTTAGACCTCGACCTAAATGACATTCTCCTTAAACATATATAGAATAGACCACGGCTTACTTTTCCATGGCGGTAGTATGCTTATATCAAAATCTTTGTATATATCTAAATTTTTTGGTTTGTTGTAAAAATTGTCAAACTTTTCTTTAGTGTACCTATGAGAACCGACGGGAGGATTGTAATTTTTATAGTAAAATAAAAAGGCGACATCAAAGTCAATCAAATATACATAACCTCTAGTATCAATACAAATGTTGTTTGGGTGTATATCCTTGTACATAATAAAATTATGTTTTAAATTATCTATTATACACTCTACAGATTGTTGTAAAAAAATTGGCTTAATGTCTGTATTAATACGAGCTTGAATACCGCAATATGTTGTTTTAATTAATAGTTTATGTTCATTATAATCTAATAATTTAGGGAACGGAAAATAAGGAATATTTTGCTTATTTATAAAATTATTTTGTAGTAGTTTTAAGCAAGTAATTTCATTCCAAAATCTAATTAAATTTGTTTCTGTATTACTAAAGAACTTATATACAGTACTTGCTTTATTATCAATAAAAAGATCCTTAGTACTACGTATATACACATCTTCCGGAGGTACAGCACCGGGTTTTCGCTTATCAGGCCAACAAGACTTAGGAATAGACTTCCTCGCCTCATAATCATCAGGCGGTTTACAAAATCTAACTTTCATAATATGTTTTTAACATTTTATTAGTCCATACCTCGTGGGATACAGGTTGTGATTTGCGATCGCTTATTAAATTACTATTTTGAGTACATATTATAGGGCAGATAGTTATACAATTTAATATATGACTAAGATACTCTCTCACTACCCGATCAAACATGTATGTATATTCAGGTTTAACGTTATCAATAATAGTGTCATAAGCTCTACTGTGAACTGCATAAGCATGAAGGCGGGTCATCCCAGCAGATTTGAATAAATTAGTATCTAATTTTTCATAAAAAACATAAGGCTTTGGAGCTACTATTTGACAACCTAAAAGAAGAATATCCCAAGTATGGTTTTTTAATTGTGTAAGTGCAGTTTGCAAAACATCTCGCGGATTAGACGGTACTTTATTAAGCCCTAAGCCGTTAGAAGCGACAAGAGTATGTAATGACTTATCGTATTTTTTATTATCAACACTATACTTATAATCAATAAATTTTACATCATCTTCAAAAATAAGTACACTTTTATATTTTTTTTGCTTTGCGAGTTTAATAATATTAATATGAGAAGTAGTAATACTTTTAACCTTACTCGGGTCTCTTCTGATTTTTGTACCAGGATACCTTTCTATTATATCATATATATCATATTTACTAAATTCAGACTTACAATAATCCCATCTATCTGTACGTTCATCTAAATTTATACAAAATATTTTATCAAATGTTTCTTGAATAATCTTTTTCATTTTATAAGCCACCAAGAAGGGTATTTATCAGCAGATGTGAGATTAATTTGTTTGTTATGGTCTCGACATAGGACATCAACAGCCTGTTTAGTTTCTAAATACTTTTCATATATTAGTCTTCCCTTGCTATCACGCCCGGGATAATTTTCATCAATATAATCATGACCTGAATATATACCCCCAACTTTTAATTTGGAGTACCATTGTTCAATCGCTAAATCACTTCCATTATGTGCATACCCATCAATATAAATAAAATCAAAATAATTATCTTCAAACGTATTGAACACCTCTTCAAACGATGCCCGGTAAATATATGCATTATTGTAAATTTTTAATCTATTATATGCATCTATATACTGGTCTACAAGATGAGCTCGCGAGTTCCACAAATCTACACTATAAAAAGCTGTAAAATCATGACTATTAATCAGATGCTCACTATACCTACCACTACCGACTCCTAGTTCGATACCAGTTTTACAATTGTGTTTTTTTAATAATAAATGAAAATCTGTTCTTTTTTTAATATTCATATTAATACGGAATTACTGTCTGATCCCATGGTTTCGGATCTCCATGGAAATATATTATTTTTTTATTTTTCCACATATGGTTTTTTAGTTGTGATATGGCAATCCTTTTACGCTTATCGTCAACACCGTCTTCAGTCGATGCTCTTTTTAAATTAGATATTTGTTTTTGAAGGAGATAATTATACGAACATATATCACTATCAAAACCAGGTAACATCGTCCATTTGCAATTATGTTTTCTAGTTGTTAATAAGCAGTTAATTATTTCTTGATCACTTCTAAAGTCTCTCTCATCCAACGACCAATGCTCCCAATACGGTAGTTTAAGAAATTCCTCATATAAAAAAGACATATCGTTAGACCAATACATAATAGAACTCATGACTTTGTTGGTTTTATGGTTTGACGGGGTCCGAGAGTCAAGGCATGGGCGGATATTAGGCCAGCGGAGTGGTAAAGTACAAAACTGTTCGTCTTTTAGACTTAAAATATAACTATCTAAATTGTTTAAAATTATGGTATCTAAATCAACATATAATACTGGACCTTTTATTTTAAACAACTCCAGCTTAGAAAACCAACCCGGCCAATTATGTTCTAATGGTATAGTATTACAATTAATATCTAATATATCTGTCAAACAAAAAAATTCATGCTCAAGAGTTAAATATCGTTTAAACATATCTCTTATTTTGAGCACATGATTCGAATGAAGAGCTGTATCACAACATTTTTTCTTGTGAAACCTGCTACCCTTCGAGCTCTTTAATACTGTAAGGATTTTAAGCATAACTATATTCGATTTTCGTACTGTTTAATATAATTAAATCTTACCAATGGATCTGGTTTACAAAATCCATGCTTTTTGCTTTTATAAAGTTTAACATTTATTTTTGTAGATAACGGATCTCGATTAACATTATGTGTTATACCATGCTTAAGTACAATAAGAGGTGTATTATTTATCATAATCTCTTTCACCCCGTAATTAAAAAGATTTGTTCGGAACATTCGATCATATTTACCATAATTACCCGCGAAATCTTCATCAAAACCACCAACATTTTCCCACAATTTCCTTGTTAAGCAAAAAGCAGATCGAACTGGTACACCACGAGGGCCTGGTGTCTCTATGATTTTCGTCTCTTGTAACCATTTATTAAAAAGTAAATTATCCCACAAAGGTAGATGAGATTTATATTGTTTTCTATGAAAAAGGTATAAGCTTTGCTCGTTAAACTCCCATGTAAATATTTCATGTATTAACTCCTCTGTTATTACGTGATCCCAGTCTAAAAATAATACAACATCTGATATTGCTTGAGTGCCACCTAAATTTCTTGCACCCATCTCATTCCATAAAATATCATCTTCTACGTAATATACTTGTAAGTTACATTTTATATCTTTTTTTTTCATTACGTTAATGACCTTATACGACTCAATACTATGATCATCTACGATAATAAAATTAATTTTATGCTTAGTATTATTAAAATTATTATTCCAGTGATCAATATACTTTTCAAGTAAATCAATACCATTATAATATGAATAAATTATATCAATTTTCATCTTTTTTAATACTCCAAATATCATCCCTGGAACAGGTTGGGTGAGCTGCATTATAATTAATTATAGAATCAATTCTGTGAAGTTTGTCGCGCCATCTACCTAAATGTCTATAGCTTAACGGAAAACATTTAATTTTATCTATCAAGTTGTACTTATGAAATAAGTACGTAAGCGCAATCTCCTCTCTTAAGAACCAACTATCTTTTTTCCATAAATTTACCACATTTTCTATAGTTAAAATATTTTCTATATTAAAAGATTTTTTTTTATTTATATAGAAGCTACCACCTTTTATAAATCTCGAATGAAACATAGTGTCATTTATATGAGGAAGATACTTTTTTGATATTACAACGTGTTCTCTTTTACCTCTTTCATCCCAATGCGGAGTAAAGCCTAATATTTCTTCATTAAACGTAAACCTATGCTTATAAAGTTTTGAAGTGGTGAGTTTGCCGAGGTCACAATCTAAATACACCATCGCTTCATAATTAGAATTAAAAAAGTCTTCTATAATATGAAATTTGGTATTCCACGCTTTAAGTGAGTGTTCGTTTCGTGGTGCACCGTAACATGCTAGATCTTCATCTGGCACATTCTCAATAAGTCTAAACAATTGTTCACTATAACGAGAGGCCCACAGCTCTCTTTCAATAGTATTTTTATTTTTATAATAGCATTTTATATCCTCAAATGCGTCATTTATTATAGGTGGTATAGTTGTAATTACTTTAAAATCTACAGGTATATCTAACTTATTAAATACATTTTTATAATCTTGTATAACTATATCAATAAATTTTTGTTCAAGCTGCTCATTTAAGTAGCTACATAAACAATATACTATGTTTTTATTCATTAATTGGAAAATAATCTTTATAGTAACCTGCAATATATTCTCTTAATGCTATTCGCCAATCCTGCATCATATTAATATTTCGTAGGTCTAACTTGCGGTTAACGAGCCGTTCTGATTTAGGCCTCTCGGCATAATATATATCTTTAAAATATTCAGAACTAACGGGGGTAACTTTGACTTGATTCTGGATATTTAATATAGATAAAAGCTCCTTAGTAACTTCAATCCGAGATGCCGGGGTTCCACAAACCATATTATATAGCCCCCATAATTCGTTTTCGATTAAATATTTTACATTTTTTGCGAAATCATGCGTATATGTTGGTGCGCCAGTTTTATCATCAACAATAAATAACTCTTTGTTTCCGTTGAGTAATTGGGTTATAATCTTGTTAATAAATTTTTTATCTTTCTTAGGACCAGCTCCCATCATCCAACCGGGGCGACAAACCAAATAACGATTTGCATTTTCTACAACAAAACGCTCGCCCATATATTTTGAACGTGCATATACTCCAAGTGGAGAAGGGACATCCCAATCATCGTAATAATCTTTATTACCATCAAATATTCCAGCTGTACTTATATATAATAGTGGTATGTTTAATCCATTAGCAATATAAACTGCATTCTCTACCGATGTTGTGTTTGTTAGATATGTGTCATCAGGATGCTCTTCACATAATTCCAAATCTGTACTAGCTCCGAGATGAAACAAATAATCAGGCTGGAAGTCATTTACATCGTCTTTATATTTATTAAAATCTCTAAAATCTAAAAAAGAGATCCACTTTGTGTTTACATCTTTATCAGTACATTTTAATACAAATTCACTTTTAAAATGTACGTAAAACGCTTCCCCGAGCATTCCACCACTACCAGCTATATAAATTTTTTTATTCATTATAATTTGACTACCCAAGAACTATCAGAAAATATTTCTATATTATTATCAGGTAATACTTCTTCTACTGCCTGTCTTACTCCTGAATGTACATCTATATCATGGCCACTAATTATACCATTATCTTTTAATAGCGGTAAAGACAGTGTTATATCTCTTTTTACCGCTATATAAGTATGTTTACCGTCAATATATATTAAATCAAATTTATCAACACACTTATTTAGATAAGTTTGAAATTTAGAATGTATAAATGTTACATTATTAGCATTACGTGCCAATTCTACTATACCACTCCTATGTCTCCTATCTATAGTAGTTATATGCTTACAATAATAAGAAAATAATTCTGTACTAACACCTGCATAAGAACCTAATTCTAAAACAGTTTTTGAATTATCTAAATATTTTTCACATAAATCTCTTAAACCAAAAAGATAATTAACTTGTAATCCTGGAATTTCATGTTTACCGGCTGCGCTAAACCACCCTGCCTGCGGTGTTGTTCGAGGAGTATCTAATCTATGAAGTAATCTTTTTTGCATTTCATTCGGTCTATTTAATTTTCTTCTCTGAGCATTGTAAAGAAACTTGATTCATCTAATATAGGGTAATCCTTTCTATTATCAACAAAAATATACGGAATATTTAAAGTATTTAACACTGTTACCTGGTTAGTATATATTCCTTCATACTTATGTATATTTTCTCGAAACTGTCTAATTAAGCGTTCTTTTCCCATAAGTTTCCTCCACTTTTGTTTCATTACGTGGTCATGACCACGCTTGTGTATTCTTTTTAACCATTCTTCTAGTGGTATACCTAGAAGAATGGCTCCTTTTTTTATAATATAGTCTTCTGAGAACAATCCAGCTGGCCAATGTTTAGGATGACTATTTACCGCCACTTCATAGTGCCCACCAGCATTTATGAATTTCTCTCGCTTACGTTTACTTAAATTAAAATCCTCAGGTACCCCAGGTCTAGACCTGGTCCTGTACAACCCGGTTTCGCCAATAAAAGTACTTTTACCTATACAAGTTGGTCCGCATATTAAGAAGTACCAGGCAAATATCTCATCCTGTTCAGGAACTTCAGTAATCCCTAGAGCTTTATAAAATCGAGACCGGTGATCAGTCTTCATCATATTATATTATTTATTTTAATTTTGCATATTGCTGAGCAACTTCGAAATCATCATATGTATCTAAATCAATACACTCCTGTCTATCGTTTATTATATAAAAGTATGGAGTAGCCCCTACCCTACATCTAAACCTATCATAGGCTCGTTTAGATATACCGTAAAGCCCTGTTGTCTCTTTAATTACTGGTGGTGCATCTTGTGATCTAGGAAGAATATTAGGCTGATAATTAACAGGCTGATTTTGAAACCAATACCATCCATACTCTTCTGTAGCTGTTAATATAGAATCATGCTTAGAACTATGAGTTAATTTATCTACACACACTTGAATAGTCAGTGGCTTGAGAAAGGGTGCTGTAGCATATAATTGAAAGTAAAAATCATAGTCATCTATATGATCTATGTCATAGTGAAATACATCATTACCATTTGCAGTATCTAGAGTGAGCTCTGGCTTACGTTCTATCCATTTTACCTTATTCTGAAAGCAATAAGCCTTTATATCTTCACTGTCTGTATCAACATATATACTATCAAAACATCCTGCTTTTATACAATGATCAATAATATATTGATATAAAGGTTTGTCTCCTAAAAGCTTAAAATTTTTATCTTTTACTCTAGTAGAATTGCTTTTAATTGGTATTGTCGCGCAAATTTTCATTTATATAATTATGTAACCACTCTTCTACATTACCAGTAGGCTTCCACCCTAATAGGTCTCGCGCTTTAGTATTGTCTGCTAATGTTTGAAAAGGCTCTAATCGCTTAGG
>Ga0098061_1000767_pt1 | contig 15738 bp, 6 predicted proteins | sample 22_taG_FD_92579 | JGI IMG/M metagenome (GOLD analysis project Ga0098061, IMG submission 92579) | Marine viral communities from the Subarctic Pacific Ocean - 22_ETSP_OMZ_AT15343 metaG | ecosystem: Environmental > Aquatic > Marine > Oceanic | place: Subarctic Pacific Ocean | collected 2015-01-20
TGCCTTCTCAAAAAAGTCTTTATACTTTCTTGTATCAACAGCAAGATTATACACTATTTTGCCGTCGTTGTCAAGCAATGTTATTCCAGTAATGCTTGTGCTGATATCAAGGCCAAGGATCATATAGAAATATTATTACATATCGAACTTAACTTTAAAGGTCAAATCAAGATCTTCTGTTTTTTTAATAGGAGTTGCTAATTTTGCCACCCCTATTAACTTCTTCTCCCTATCATAAATACCAATCGATGAAATAAACGTCGTCTTCTCAAAACTAGCCGTTGAGTGTAGTAACGAAGAACTAACAATATTTTTAATGACCTTCCTCGTCTGACTAAACACGGACCCTGAAACAAGTTGCGGCCCTCCCTCATCCAAAGAAATAAAGGTGGGGTTAGTAGAGTTATTCAGTTCGCCTCTGTGCGCCCTGCAAAACAAAGTATAATTCGGCAAAAACATAGTCCCCGAAAAATTCAACTGGAACGATGACGACGGAATTCCATCCGAAGTCGGTGGCGTAATGGCATTCGCACCGGCGCCAAAAAACCTCCACTGCGGATAGGCTCCCCCCACCTCATTAACATACCCCTCCGAATGGTCCGTACTAAGCACCACAGAACTCGTTAACAACAAAAACCCTTCCTTATACAAAACCACCCCAATAGTACTACCAGAGTTTGTAGACCCAACAGGTCCAACTTGAACCAGTTCTCCGTTCTGCCGCTCATCTTGCGCCTGTGCCAACAGCGTCCCTGATAGAAAGAATTTCAAATCAATGGTGCCCTTCTTTATGGAGGATCCATAAAAAATAGAAGGTATAGAAACCAGACCAAAGTTGACACCCTCAAAATTAGAGTAGTCAAATGCAGGGGACAAGCGCTTATTATAGTTTAGAGTATTTCGCAACGCGCTTGCGGACGGAGTGCTGGTTAGATAGTTGTACACAATACTAGCCGAAAGCGGGTAGGTGCCTGAAATTTCATCGCCAACATTATACCCCACAGAACCCACCTGCGTCGTGATCGTATTGAGAACCGCCCCGTCCCCACCTTTCACAACATATGGATATATTAATCCTGTGGCGTCTTCATTTCTGTCAACATTAATCTCGTACAAAGAGACATACCCACTCGGAGTTAACGTCTCTTGATCCGTGAAGGACGCTGAGGGATGCCAATCGCTATTATAATAAGTACGCGAATGATAAACATCGAACCTATTGCTAGGGTGAAGCTTTAGTGTATTAAATAATACTTCGTGTCTTTTGAATTTAAATAAAGCCATTTCATTTTAGTAGTCTAATCGAACCCTTAAAGTCGCTTCGTTGTTGGGAGTCTTCTTAATCGGCTCAGAGACCTTGGCCACGGCAAGAAGTTCGTTATTTGCCGAATACAGTCCCACCGTTGTTAAGTAAGCAACAGGAGTGTCGGTCGAATTATTTTTAACCCGAATCTTACTCCCGCTCAGATACGTCGGATTGGTGCTATAATTAAAATCACTTGAATGTGCACGACAGAAGTAGATGGTCGAATTCACTTCTGTGGTGTTGTTAAACGAAAGATTATACAGGCAGTTCCTTACACCATCGGCCATCTGCTGGATAGTTGCGCTCACAAAAGAGTTATTAATTGATGCCGTCATAGCAGTACCTTGTCCAAAGGCTGCCCCCCCGCCTGCCGCCCCAAGGTCCGTCTGATTTGCAGCCCCAAATTCCATACCAAGACCGCCGTTGTCAAAGAAGTCCTCAACAGGCCCAGACGCCGTAAAGACAGACGCCGTAAGCATACACACCCCCGCCTGATAGAATATGAGTCCCACTCCACTGTCGGCGTTGGGAGCGGCCGAACTAGTATACAAAATACCATATTCACCAGCAGGAGAGTTAACCTTATATTTTGTTGCCGCCCCATAGTCACCGATCTCTCTAAGTGCCACTGTCGCCCCATAAGCACGAGAGGCCACTGTGCCTCCTGTCACGAAGGAAAGCGTAAAGCTCCCCTTCTTAATTTCATCTTTGGTGAGCAAACGCGAGAAGCAAAGGAAAACCGCCTCTTCCATCTTGTCGGAGGCCGTGGAGAAGTCACCGTCCCTGTCGAACTTCCTAATGGTGCTTCCCGAATATCCCATTAAGACCTGTGCCATCTCATTATAAACATTAATCTTCTTCGCACTCGCGGTTACCGGAAGATCGTGCGGATTTGTTCCACTGAACGGAGAGTCCGCTGAGAACCCCGCAGTAATATCGAAAATATGATTTGCAGACGAGCTTAAGTAAGGATAATCGTACACCGACTGAAAATACTTCGCAGCATAATTCTTAATATTAGTCTCATTATAAGTTCCCGAGGGTATTGTACCCGTAATGGGAATAGCTTCATGAAGTAAGGTTCGAGATCTTACCTGATCACTTGTCTGTAGTTGCTTATATACATTAGCCATTATATACCTTCCTGTTAAACTTTGGCAAACCTAACTGTTAAATCTAAACTATAACCAGTTGTCATTCCAGATATCCGAATCACCGAATCAATAACATTAACGCCTGTTCTCGAATTAATAGTTGCTGTGGTGCCAAAGGTGTCAAAATAATAACTACTCTGTTGTAGATTCATTTGTGCCCCGATTCTAAACTTAAGTATGGTGCCTCTCGGCCCTGCGATTACTTGATCACTCTGGCTCTCTATGTCCAAAAGGTTGGGCGTTACATAGGGAGTCGTATTGACAATATACGTAGCAATAAAATCGTCATCAACAAAAGACAGGTTAGCGGCCGTATTGCTATTAGGGCTCGCAATAAAACCAAACCTGTCGTCAATTTCAATCGAATATTGAGTCTCTTGTAGCTCGTTCGGAAGAACGACCGAAGGGGCAATCGCTATCGTATCCAGGCCTTGATCCGCTCTAATGTAATTGGCATCAGCGGGAAGCGAAACACCCTTTATCAAGCCTTGGTTACTGCCCGCAACAAAAATACCCCCCGCCGACGCCGACGTCTTCACCTTTTCTGTGTCCGTCGATGAAGCGATAACATACATGTTGTTGGTGTCTTGCTGCGCGCTAAGGTCCAAAACGTTTGCCTTGATAATGGGAAGATACAGCAAATTCGGATTAGCAATGCTTATCAGCTTCGACTTCATGGTCGCGCCATTATCAGTAAATGCCTCGAAAACGGGAGCCTGTAAAATGCTAAGGTCGTAATACGCGCTGCCCGATGCGTCGTTGGGGTCATAATTCTCGTAATTAACCTCGTCATCGCCAAAAGCAAACTTAGCTATCTGAAAACTTCCATCCCCACGGGCAAGCCTTTCTCGCCCCAAATCAGTTAAAACGGCGTCAAGAATAATGTCGCCAGAGTTATCTAAAAATGCCATATTTTCTCTCCATTCATTTGTTAATTAGTTTCCGTTCCAGGAATTGTAAGGTGTGTCTTTGAAAAGTCTATGTTTAAATCAACTTTTTCGTTTGTTTCCAAAGATTTTATTCTCACCTTAAGAGTTTTGCCAAACACGGTGGGCTCATCATGGGCGCCAGTTTCGCCGTCGTGAGCGATATGTATGAATTTGCCAAACGTCTTATTATCAGCTTTAGGAGCATAATCACCAACCGCTTGTTCTACCTTTAAGTAGGATATGTGATCCCCTATTAGACGTAATTTATAAATCACCGATGGATTAGAAAATTCACCATGATCATCAATCGCTCTAAAGAAGTACCAATAATCTTTATTAGCCTTAATGTTATCTATCAAATTTTTACCATGTGCCTTAATATTGATAGTCGTATGAAAAGGAATGTCGGCAAAAGAGGATGGCTTAACATCCGTCCTATAAACTTCATATGAAGCAGGCTCGTCATCCGACTCAAAAATTAACTCAACTCGGGACTTTTGCGCTCTTAAGTGATCTCTAATCTTGCTCGTCTCCGATGGCCGAACTGGAATGGGTGTCTCTCTAATAAAGCCATTAGTATTGACAAAAGACATAAAAACCTTATCATTTTCATACTTAAACGGAAAGAACGACATCTGGGGGGCAAGCGGTGGTTTACTAAGCACTGATAACTCTTTATATTCGTGATAAGGGACCTCAAGTAGGCGGATAGACGGCTTATATAGCATACTTAATGGCAAAGCATTTATGGTGAACTTGGTATTCTTTATATTATAAAGTGGGTCATCTATAAACGGCTGGTACTGAGTCCCGAAAACCAAAACATACGCGAAGATTCTATAGGTGTACTTCACCCCGTACTCCACCTGGGCGTCTACGTACTCTATGATATCTTGTCCGTCATTAAATATATAGAAATTTTGCAGCGGCTCCGGAGAGGGCGAATTAAGCTTCTTTTTCTCGATCCTAAAAAATAGAACCTCATGTGCGCACTTCTTGCCCTCATAAATCTCCAAAACACTTCTTGTATTGGCCGCCGCCTTCTTCAAAAGCTCGTCTTTACACAACGTAGCGGATCCGTTCTTGAAGCAAAATTGATGACCCGTAACGAAATCTTTTTCCTCATTTTCCACCAGCACTTGAGTGTCCACCGAAGGATTCAATAGATTTACAAAATCATCTCTCGTATCTTGTCTCATATCTTCAAAAAAGCCCAATAGATCATAAGATGAGACATTAGCGGAACTTACATCTAAAAAACTCTGTGCGACCGGCTCTGGCATCTCTGACGAGACCTCAACACCTCCAATCTCCGAGGTTTCGGAGACAACGGGCTCGTTAGATAGCACAACATCCATAATCATCGCGGTCAAAAACAAACTGCTCGGGTCATTATCAAACGCCGTCTCGCTTGTGGCCTCTTTTATTGTGAAGTTCTCCGCAATCTTGCTCATTAAAACAACATCAAGCCCTGTCGAACTTAGAAGCGTAGCAAAGTCAGGCTTGTGCCGGTTAGCAAACTTTACACTAATGGCCGCAGGGAGGAACGAAGTGACCTTTCTCATTTCTTGACTTATCTCTTTATCACGAATCAATATATTCTTATTCTTGTGTAATGTGTGCCTTCTCTGGAAATTGTCGGTGTACTTATCCAAATATTTTTTATAAGTCTTTTGGTTCTTCAGGATGGAAGAAGCAGGGAAGCCGGCAGAGTCCTTCATTAGATCTTGATAAATGGAATTTTTTACACCCTTAGTCTCATTCATTTCCGAGGATATTATAGTATAGGGACATACACCCTCGTACAAATAGTGGGTGCTAACAAAGTTCTCGTATCTCAAGTCACGATCCGTGGCATTGAAAATAATATCATAATCCCCTAACAAAGTATGCGCCGAAAGGTTTGACAGGTTCGAATTTAATATAGGAAAAGGTAGTCCCATTTCAAACGTGTGGTCTGCAAATTGGTAGTCTAGCAGCGTCGAAAAAATTCCTTGATGTACGTCTTGCACGTCGAACAAGCCAATTTTCGGCAGATCATAAGTATAAGTAAGAAATGTATCTTGTGTCTCACCCACCTTTTCGCAGGTCACCGATCCCAGCACCTCTGCGATCGGCTGGCAGTACGCTTTACCGTCTATAGGATTTATATGGCATACCCACCCAGGAAAAGCATTTTTCAAGGTGGCGTTGGCAGCCTGTTCACTGATTGGCTCCCACGTAATCACTTTCTCGGCGCATTCCGGGTGTTGGGCGGCGACATCCCCGTCGGTGCAAGGTGTCGTCTTGACGGCCGTCGCGCCGGTATCCAAGACCGTCCCCTCCATCGTCTTTGACGCACCCGGAATAGCAACCCACGTTTCTTTATATACCGGCGTCATAAGAGTTTGAAAAGCTACCTCAACATCGTGCGGAGGAGGAGGCGCAGATAAGCCGTTCCCAATAGGCCCACTTGCACTACATGCCCACCCCTCCATAGAATAACCCTTTTCACTAAAAAGGTCTTCAGCCGCCGTCATTTCCTCAGGAGTCCAATCAAAAATTTGCATTTGCGAGGGATATTTATACGTAAACTTTCCCCACGCCGTATCGGCCCTGCTTGGAAAAAACATTGTATCAAAAAAGGCCTGTATTTGACCTTCCTGAAACTCCGAAGTGCCTTCCGTCATAGGAGGAAACCGGAGAATGAACTTGCATCTTCTTACAGGCCTACCTTCCTCGTCGGCCGAAATAAGATACAGCTGCTCCTGCTCTGGGTCATCCTCAGGATATAGAACCTTCAAAAACTGTGCCTTTTCAGTGTTAAAGTCTATATTCTGTACGTTTTCCGCAAAAGTAAGTTCGGTATCGTAGGGTGCAACATCTGACTCAAACAACTGAACTCCTTTAAAATCAGAGGTGGATGTCCAAATATTTCGTGTTACTTTTCTAATCGGATCACGAACATTGTTGGAGGGGGCGACCAAGGTTGTTTCGCTTACAACCGCTGTATTGTCTCTCTCAGTTATTAATGCGTTTCTGGAGAAGCCCACGATGTCATTAATATCGCTTGGTAGCGGTTTCTTATTGGCATAAACAAAATAATCTCCAAAACTATACTGCTCAGGGATAGCGCTCTGAATCTGTGTGGAGCCGCCGCCTTCAAGTTCTGCGGCCAACTCTTCCATTGTATCGACACCAAGCGCCTGTTGTAGCGCAGCCTCAACGAGGGTGGTGTCCGCCCCTGCTGCCGTGGTATCTGTCGGGGTGGTCGGAAGACCATCACCAATCGTAAAAGAGCCGCCACCAAAAGAATTATCTGGCATTATTAACCCCCTCCAAAGCTAAAGTTTTCAGTCTCTAATATAAACATTTCATTGTAAATAGGTAATCTTAATTTTTCTGGTATGGTGGCGGAACTCACAAACCGACACAAGAAAGTTTCCTCTGCGTCGAGGTCCGCTGGTGTGATAATTTTCCACACCGGAGACCCTACAAAGCCCCCGTTAAAATACGCTAGTCTCTCAATTTTATACGTATTGAAAAGATTGTTAAAAAAGAAGGGATAATTTCTGGTATCTTCCCGGCCGTCGGCTTTTATATCGTCAGATTTAAACTCCGGGCCCTCTCTCACGGAATATCTAAAAACATTGCTATTCAATCCCAGCCAGTCTTCATCAGCAAACATCAACGTCTGGTTTGAAACCCCCTGTACTAGGGCCGCTTCTTTAAGCCCTGGCGCCGCCCCCTCGTGTTCGTAATCTCTTAAGGTCGCGAACACCGGCTGTACGTTCATGTACACCGCCTTCGGATTTGGCAAATACAGGGAAAGCAACACAGACGTAACAAAATCAATAAAAAGGCCCTTTTCAGGCAACAAATTTTCAAAGACCGTCCCCGTAAAGCTAACGTCATTAAGATCTTCTCCAATATTCTTATATACGTTAGAGGTGACAGGTGGCATTGCCATGGGTTCTATAGCAATACTTGTACCTTCCACCTCTTGCAAAAACTCTCCCGGCTCTCCCGTGCGCGTTAATACTTTGAGAATTCTTTCAAGGTTCTTTTCCTTATCAAAAAACTCATCGCCATCTACGAAAGAATTATCATACTTAACCTCATCAACTCCCACATATGTGGTTGGTGTCATGTAGGAGAAAAGACCACGACCCACTGGAAGGTTGGTGTAGCCATTTGCTATTGTGGCGCCTATTATCACTTCGCTACCATCGCCATTGGCAACAGAAGAGTTTAAATACTTTTTACTTTCTTTCTTAGCAAGTTCACGAAACTGCGGCTTTTTATACCGTAAAAGTGTTGTGGACTCGTCAAAAAATAAATACCCCGCTGGTTGCTTCTCAAACACTACGGCATTCTTATTCGAGCGGCTGAACGACAGTCTATTATTGTTCTTCGTATGAGACATCGGGGAAGAATGCGTAGCCCCTTCGGTGGATGACGCTGCCGAGTACTCCCGCTCAAGCGGCAGTTTATTGAGAACATAAAACCGCATAACCTGTGTATATATTCCAAGAAGTTTTCTCACCTTTTTTTCTGGGGCCGCTACCGGAGACGCCGCCATCGTCTCAATAAACTCAAATATTCCAGCGGTTGGTGAGTTTGCGAATAGTAGAGAAATAAGCCTCTCCAAGTTATACAGATTAAGCTCTAGATCACTAACCAGGGGAATAGAGCCCAGGAGTTCCATACTTGACTGCGCCTTGTGGCTCTCCGCGAACTCCGTTGAATATGGCATAATGTCTTGGTGCTTCTGGGTCGACGCATTAGTAGAAGGCATTACCGCATACCGCCCTAAGAGTAACCTTAGTTTCCCCATGTCACTTTTTATCATCGCCCCCCGCTCTAAAAGAAAATCTCTAATACCGTCATTGACCTCAAAGTTGTACTTCACATGGCACTCTTGAGGGAGCCTCTTATCTCCTATATTGAAAATGATTAAATCCTTGTCTTTAATATTAACTATCTCGGATGAATAAGTACTATAGGCGTGTGTATTTAATCCCGTTGGCCTTGGGTAAGAGAACGTCAACACGCTGCTGCCGATCAACTCCAAGGTAAGTCGCTTGACAGGTGACTTTGCCATCACCTGTGCCTGCTCCCCCTGATCCAGCCTTGGAAATAAATCCTTAAAGTGCGACTCGCTGCCTACCAAGCTTCTTCTATCTAAAAAAGTAATAACAGAAAACCTATTCACTCCTGTCTTTACAACCTGGGCCTCGGTAGCATAATTAGTCCCAAGAACCGCGTTGATCGGCGCTAACGTTGTCGCAGCCAGCACTTGCGTGCTTCCGTTCTGTGCCAGTTGGACAGTTCCCAAGTTTTCAGTATCAATATCATTTTCAATTAAGAAATTACTATTTATTGAGCCGTCCGCTATAATACTTCTTATCGCCTCTACTTGGTCTTCTTTGGTTAGCGGCTCACTTGACGACAAGTTCATAGCAGAAGCTAAACTTTCATAATCCACCATCAGATAGACCGCAATGTCAAAAGAAATCACGGTTGCAGGATTTGGTACGGGTCTCCTAAAAAAACCGGCCTTAAGCGCCCCATCATAAACCTCCTTTAAAGAGAACAACGCCATAGTGTGCGTAGTAGAGAGGTGGGAACTTCCAACGCCAACAACAACTGTCTTTGTGGTATTTTCCTTTAAAACCAGCTTTATGAATTTTAAATTTTGTAATTCATCAGACAAGAAAGATATGCTTTTTGCAACTGTTTCCAGCCCCCATTGAATTTCCATCTGCTTATTAAAGAACTCAGTGCTTTCCACGTTTGGATCCAACGACGGCTCCTTATAACCCGGAATGACCTGGCTTATTGGTGGTTTTGCAGCCCCTGGCTTGGCAACATCTTGACTATCAAAAATAGTCACCCCCTGTATAGAAGGTGTCGGCAGATCAAGATTCATCAGTCACACACCTCCCCTGGGTCATCAATATCATATATATTACCTCTATCCTGTTGGCTGCGCCCGCTGGCCTTTTTCAAGGTCTTAACCCACGCCATACGATTATCATCTACGCCCTTCGCAGCATCGACATCTTCGATTAACTCGTCATAATCTCCTATGTCCTCATCTAAGATTATATACAATCCTCCATCGGACTCTACCTTTATAAATGTTCCGTTTTCTTCCTTTTGGTACACTTCGTATTCAAAATTCCCCTTCGATGTGGGTGAGTTATATTCTGCCAAGTATAGGGTGATGGCGTCGTATTGTTCTTCAACAACAGCATTAGTTACGTCTGTGCTTTGATGAACGATATAATCAATTCCCAACTGTGGGATCTTGTACTCGCTACCTGTTGCTTCCGTGTAGGAAGCCGTGTAAGAAGTAATTTTACCGTCTAAAAAAACCGCTTGAAACGTAGGGGCGGTATTTCGCGATAAAGACTTGCCCAAATTTCCAAGTTGCAGATTCGGCATCGGGCCATCTTGCAGCTCTTTATCCTTATCGGTCTCTGCTTTTGCAGGAATGGTGAACTTAAGTCTTGGACTATCTTTTATACGGCCTTTTACTTGGTTTTGTACCTCAGCGATCCCCGCGCAATCGCCGTCATAAAGAATGTCCCCGTCATGAAAAGAATAGAACTCTGGTTTAAACCTACCTCTCGTCACCGCTCTGCGGCCGTAAGGCGTGAATTCAAAATATATGACCTCTTCTTTCTTGTTAAAAAATCCAGCCATTTAGAAACCTCCTCCTTGGCCATCCAATCCACCAATATTAAGAGTAGGCGCTCCCCCTTGTAACTGTGCTTGCGGTGCTCCCCCGCCGCCTCCCGGTGTGGGTGTCGACGTTTGGGGGGCCACCTCCACAAGATCTGCCCCATACGTTATCTCCGCTCCAATTTGTGCCAGCTCGACCATTGAAAAGAAATCATAAGGCCAGTTATAACTATAATCCGGAATTTTTGTCGCCTCCGTGGAGGTCGACTGGAATCTAAACTTAAACCTCTTATCATCCCCCGTATTAGCGGTCTTTTCCCAATAGTTTATCTCTGCTTTTTGTTTAACCTTAAACACTAGCCATTGCGTTTTTGTATCAATATTTCTTAATACCTCTTGAGACAACAAGGGATGCGAAATAGTGGCAGTTGTTACTTTAGGATCCTGGACCGTAGACAAACTATCGGGAGGTAGGTTCTGCCATATATCCCTCAGGTCTTTCTGATCCAGGGTGTGTTCGAATTCAAAAATGTACATGGCTATAGGTTCTACGATATTCTGGGAGGAACCTAGTCCGAGCAGGCTAGATTTCTTAGCAAAGTTTGTTAAGAAATCAAATCTAGGAGGTATAACATACCTTCTCATCTTCTGTACCATATCTTCAAGAGAATTTTGAGGAACCCCACCTTCTGTTATTGTCATGGCTGCCTGTATGACTTCGCCCCTGTCGAGCATATAAAACTTCATTTTGCCGGATTCTTCATCAGGTATATACGGTACTGCCACAATCGCCTCGCGAATCACCTTCCCGTCGCCAACCCTCCCAATGCTAACTTGTGTCTTAGGAAATCCTACAAGATCGGCAAGAGAGCCAGTCAAGTCATAATCATATTCTGCTAGAAGGCGCTTTTGAATAGGATCTTGAATTTGTAGAAAAAGACCTTTGCCGCGTTGAGGAATATCACCATACTGGTGCCACATACCTTTTGAGATGGACCCTGACCCGCTAGCAGGAAGAGTAACGCTGCTGCCTGCAAAATCCAGCACGGGTGTTTCAAACTTAGGCTGTATTATCCACTTACGCGCCGGATTCTCATCCGCGATCTCTAGAGGGGTTCCAGTTGCGTCATAAGTAACTTTTGGAACTGTCAGCGACTGAAATAAATTCAATGATGCCGTGAGCTGCATAGCATGCATGTAAGCAGCACTATCTAAACTTGGATGGTCGTCAATTGATTCAGGTGCTGGCGTGTAGGGGCGCTCCCCATTAGGCATAACCCCTAGAGCATCATCCACATATCTTCCCTGCTGTAAAATTGTAGTCTCTGCGAGTATGTCTTCGATAGTCCATAACCCCATATGATCGGGCTCAAACAAAAGATCAACCCAAGCGAGCCCGTTATAATAAGGAGGAGTAAATGGTGCCCACGACGCTGTGTATTTCGTGTGCTTCGCCTGGGTGGACTGGTAGTTGTTGGTATTGCATGCCGGTCCAAACGAAGAACCATAATAATACTCGGTGGCATTCGCACCCGCTTGATAGTTTGACAAAGAGCCTGTCTGGCGTGAATACATTTCAATTGTGGGCGGGTTCCACGTAAATGATTTTTCTTCTAAAAATGTCGCTGCATCTGCCTGTGCCGCCTCCATCAAGTATCTCACTGTTCTAATTTCTGAGTGGGATAGATTAACCCTCATCACATAATTTTTAGGAGTGATGGAACCGCGAGAAATCGGCTGGACATTAAAGAGAGGACTAGCGGTCCCCCCTCCCTGATCATCAGCCTTTGAAGAAATTGAGGTTAGCTCTCCGTCTCTTAAGAAGAAGTCCACAGTCTCAGCCAAGAAGTTATTCATGGCCAACCGATACCTCATATCGTGCGCCCCGAATAATATAGCAGAACTTGACAAAGAAGCAGAAAGCCCAGGTGCTGTATCGTAAATTCTCTTAGACGACATATAATTTTCGGGCTCAAGTAATGTCTCAAATGGTAGCCGATCATTAAAGACGCCAGATCCAGACAAACGAGGAATGCCTGCGTCCCCCTTGCCATCGACCTCTGCGGCCGTCCCGATGCCCCCCGTTACATTGGCTTTTGTCATATAATTTGTGCCGAGGATAGTGTACTGATTTCTCACCGGATAATCTACAGCAATGCCTGACTTGATCGTATTGAATAAAATGCCAGGAGCAAAAAGAGGGGTCAATGCGGTCCTTAAGTTGGCATCATCGCCTCCCAAATAGATATTCGACCCATATGATTGACTAAACAAGCTTGTGAGTTGGACCGTCCTTTGCGCCGGGTAAAATCCGTTATAGGGTAAGAATTTCAACAAAGCCTTACAGCTTAGCGTAACAGAATTTTTGTCAGCAATATCGGTCGTCTTGCTATCAACCATCTCAAAGAATTTTAAGAAGTCCGAGGTTGCATATCTTCTATAAAATCCACGAGTAAGCGAATTTTCTGGCGACGCCCCGGTTAACGAAAGCTTAATTGCATCCTTCGTGCCATCGCCCTTACTGAAAGCCGCAAGAAAGTTTCCTTCCCTTTCGGTTATATAATAATCCATGTGTTCCGAAATTCTAAACTCGGGAATTATTGCATAATCCTTACCTACCCCTCTTAGGTCTGCGGCATAATCATTATAACTTTCGTAGAAGGGGCCGTTCTGTGGTTTGCCCGCCTGTCTTCCCGCTTCCCACAGAGTATCACCCGCAAACATCTCCGTTCCATCGGGGTTGATCTCAGGAGTAGGTCTATTATAAAGAGCAGAGGCCGTGGTGTGGGATAAGATCCCCATGTTATAAACCGCCCCTGGGTTTTGCAACTCCCCGTAGCCGCCCGTTGGGACGCTTCCTACATGCTTCGTGTAAGATTGCCCAGTGGCAAAATCTTGTCTAGCATCTAACGCCCACATACTTCTATTTTGCACTGTAACGTTCTGTGAATTGGTAGAAGTCGCCAGCGTTCTCTCGTCTCTTTCCTCTCTCCAATAATCAATAATATTATTCTCTCTTCCTCTAGTATTTCCAAGAAACATGTTTCCTCCACGAGGGAACACAGTTTCAGAATAGGTAATCTGTTGTAGGTTGTGGTATCTCAAATTAGGATCCGCACCTTTAAGCTTTTCATACACAGAAACAACCGCACCAAAACTAGCCGTATTGATATAAGATGGGCCCTGGGCGACTGACGTGTAGTTGTTTAGTTGGACGTTATCAAAAAACGAATTTATAGAGCCCAAAGGAACTAAAGAAACATACTTGACGTTATGCTTGGTTCTTGTGCGGAACTTTATCTCTTTATACTTTGTGCTCAAGGGGGGCTCAATAGCACTATAAAGCCGAGAAGTATCAACAGTAGCACCAGCGTCTCTTGAAAAATTTACAGACATTGTATTGTGTAACCGCTGTTCGCGCATAACAGGGTGCTGTGCGCCTCTAATCTGCTTCCAAGAAGGCCAACCATAAGGACCTTGCCGTTTTAATATAATAGCATTAAGAGTTGCAGCAACACCAGGAAATTGCTTGGTATCATAAGCGTTATCACCTTCAGTTCCATTTATAATATCTATATTCAAATAATTAACTAACTTCCCATCTGGGGACCCGGCCTCATCGGTAACTACCATAAATGGATATCCCAATAAATTAGCAGATGAAGTAATGGGCTCATAAATGTTTAAATTAAGGTTATTGAATGCTGTTGGAATAAAAGTACCGGCGGGTACGCCTGCGCCTACCAGGCCGGGAACGTCTGCTCCAAATAACCGAACAGCCGGTGTTAATAAGAAACTCCCCATCTCGCTTGCACTCAAAAATTCAAACGACCCTGTTCGCCCTGACTGCATCCACTGCGTATAACCAGTCTTAGAAGCAAACCCCAAGGGGGCCGATACTCCAATAGCATGTCTCGCCAAGGAAGCTGTGATCCAAGCATACTGTCTGTCTGATTGCGGAATTTGGTGCTGAACAAACCCATTATCAAATACGGACGACGTTACAACGTTTGATGAAATATAATTTTCATCCACCCACGTTATGCGGTATGAAGGGTTTCTATTAATTTCATGGAAGGACGCTGACGCCATGGGGCTAGTAAGCGCCGTATCTAAGTCGGAAGATGCCGTCCAGTAACCGCCAAGTGGATTGATGCCAGCAATAGGTGTATCGATATTGCCCGTAAGCAGAGTGCGGCCTTGGAATCCAAACTGGGCGCTAAACGTTCGGTACTTAGCGTCTAGTTGGTCTCTTACAGTTCTATTCCGCCAAGGCATTGCATTATATACAGAATATGTTTCAGTCTCGGGGTCAAGCCAGCCTCTTGATAAGACCTCATAACCACCAGGAGCAGAGAACCTCTCCCCAAAAACGGTTTGGTTTTTTATTGTACCCGTTAAGTAAGTTCTATCCGCAAGTGTTCGATAAATACCTGACCCATGGTCAGCTTTGGGAAAATCTGTGGTCAGCCTGGCAGTTATACTGCTCAAGGATCCGGTCAGGCGCGCTGCTCGTACATTTATTGGTATTTCAGGTATCGCCTTGGTAGAAGACAGTCCCAAAGAAGCGGTCGGACTTCCAAGCGAATCACCATGGCCCCTGAAGAATGGTTTTTGAACATCGCGCCCGGTGGTTGAAAAGACCTCATACCTATGTGCATAATTGCCCAGCACAGTGCCCGATGAAGGCGTACCCGCAGAGGAAGTAAATATTGGCGTCTCAATGTTGCGAATGTTAACCGGCCTCTTGGCGAGTTCATCGCGATAATAACGGCCTTCGCCTGTGGTTTTATACGTGTTACCACGACCAAGCGGACTAGCGGGACCTCTACTTGGATATATTCCCAGCCTGGTAAGTGGAGCAGTTCCTATCTCATACCCCTCGACTCGATTGTCCGCATTCCCCCCGTCACTTTTAACAAGCTTAGAAAGAATTGGCCTGCCTGCGTTAGCATACACATGCCTATATTTTAAACCACCGACATTTTGTTCAGTGAAGGGCCCTTGCATTGGATTCTGTTGGAAATCCCCGTATAAATCTTTAAGCCAATCATTCACTTCAACGTTATAATTTAAAACTCCTGGTGCTCGTATTTCCGAAAAATATCCGCCATCAGAATAAGAAGAGCTATAAAGGTTGAAAGGAGCGTAATTCATTCCGTCTACTGGGAATCCCTGGATGTGGTCCCAGGGGACTAATGTGTTTTGGTCCGTCCGGAGAGAAAACGCAATTTTTGTCTTCTTCAGTTCGGGCGGTATCTCGGCGTCATCACAATCTTTAATATTGTCAGCAAGGTCGGTGTACGCGGGATAATAAAGCAGGTTGGGCACGAAAGCGACATATTCATCGGTACCGTCCATGGGGTGTGAAGCATAGAAAGCATCAAGAAATCTATATTTCTTGTTTGGAAGGGGGATGGAATCACCAAGGTTCTTGTCCATGGCATTGGCCAGCCCTGAGAGTTTGTACGGGCGTGCAAGATGTCTGAACGCATAAGTGTTGCCCGATACTTCGGTTATGGCAATCCTGCGGATATTCTCTCTGTCTTCGTTTATGCCCAGCGGGCTAGATGAACTTAAGGCCCCCTGTGCTCCTCTTTCTGCCCTGTCCTTCCACCACAAACAACTTTCGTTTTGATTTCCTGCTGGTGTTTGATCGGGGTTAAGTGGCGCATGCCCA
>Ga0098061_1000768_pt1 | contig 15733 bp, 6 predicted proteins | sample 22_taG_FD_92579 | JGI IMG/M metagenome (GOLD analysis project Ga0098061, IMG submission 92579) | Marine viral communities from the Subarctic Pacific Ocean - 22_ETSP_OMZ_AT15343 metaG | ecosystem: Environmental > Aquatic > Marine > Oceanic | place: Subarctic Pacific Ocean | collected 2015-01-20
GTTTGTAGCATTGATGCAGGTACTGCAACATGTGATGAAATTCATTTTTTAGCTAAGAATGATTTAGTGACAATATCTGGAACTTCAAGTTATGAAGGCCCTCAAACGATTGCAACTGTTCCATCTCCTAAGGTTTTCACATTTGAAACTACTGGTAGTGGAACTGAAACAGGAATCTGGACAGCTGATGAATCTAGTGCAGTTTCTAATCCCTTGCTATTAAGTTTATCTTCTCCAACGTTTTTAGCGACATTTGGAGGTTTAGATATGAGAAAATTAAGAGGAGCTACTATTAGTAGTATTGCAGAAGGAGGAGGTAGCGCTAATGATATGACAGTGACTGCAAGCGCTAATCACTTTTTTGATGTAGGTGATACCGTTACTATTGATAGTGGAGTTGATACTCAAGATGGAACATATATTGTTACAGCTGATAATGGAACTACTACTTTTGATGTTGCTAATACTGTTGTTACTACTAGTACAGGTCCTGTTACGACTAATCAATGGGAATCTGTATTATTTGAATCTGGTGGAAATGCAGGTATAGGAGAATTAAGAGCTGGATTTAACAACTGGGATAAAGGGAATATACAGAGTAATTTAATTAGACATGATTCTTCTGCAATTGCTGATATATATATGGCTTTTACAGAAGGAAGTGTAAATATTGTATCTGCTTCAAGTACAGATACTGCAGGAGTATTTTTAAAGAATAATACATATTCATATAAAGTATCTTTAATATATGATGGCTATCAAGAAGGACCATTAAGTCAATCTACATGGGCACATAGCGATACTTCAGCAAGAACTAAATATAATGTGACAATTAAGGTTAGTGATTATAGTAATAGATTATCTCATATCTGCTTATATAGAAGAAATGATAGTGAAAGTTTCTTTAGCTTGGTAAAAGAAATACCAGTTGAAAGTGGGTGGGGAAGTTCTAATGGAGTTTGGAATTATACAGTTCCAGATACTGGAGAATTAGGAGCTACTTATGAATCAAGAAGTGGATTATCTGAAGTATTAGATACTATTAAACTTAAATATGGATTATCAGAAGAAATAGATGGATATTTATTTGCTGGTGATTGTGGACATGAAAGTATTGAGAATGCTTCTAATTTAATATTTAGGTCTAAACCTGGTAAGTTTAGTATCTTTGACTATGCTAATGACTTTTTAGTTATCAAATCTAAGCCAACTGCTATGGCTAATTTCCTAGGTAGGTTATTTGTCTTTGATAATAATAATATATATAAAGTAAATCCTCATAATTTAGCTATAGAGGACACTTTTGAAGGTATAGGATGCTTAGGTAAGGACTCTCTAATAGTCACTGAATATGGTATGTTTTTTGCTGATTCTAATGGAGCATATAAACATGATGGAAGTGTTCCTATAAAAATTTCTGAACCTATTCAAAGTGGAGGAGGAACTACAACATTCTTCCATGCTAATGCAACTGATAATATAAATGATTCTAGTTGGAATAATATGGTTACTAATAGAGGAAATATTCCCTTTGTAACATTTGATAGTAACGGTGGAAATGTTTTATTTGTAATTAAAGATAATGACAAGTCAACTTTTACAGCTAACTCTTTAGATTTAAATAAGAATGTTATACAGCATTATACTTGGTCTTTTAATATTGCTCGTAATAGATGGGATTTATGGGAAATAGATAGTGACGTAGAGTTAGGAGCTCCTATTATTAATACAAACGGAGAAATAATTCTCCCTATAGATAATGCATTGTATGAAATGCAAGGAGGCTCTGATAAGAAAGATTATACATGGATAAGTAAGAAGATAAATGCAGATGATGATTCTACTGTTAAAATATTTAAAAAGGTAAAAGTTAATGGAATTGAAAATAATCTTAATTTAGCAGGTAATAATAAAGAAAGTAGCAATAGATTGTTTATATCTACCAATAAAGGTGCAATTGCTTATTCCGATATGACGCATTCAATGCCTTCTCTTGGTCATAGTGATTATAAACTTAGTAGCTCTAATAAATCTGCTAGATGGATGCAAATTAAACTTGAAGATATGACAGAACCTATAGATTCACTTGGCATTATATTTAGAAGAAAAAGAGTTAAATAATGACAGACAAATTAAAGGTTAACACAAAAACTAAAATAAGCAACTTTGTAGACGCTCAAAGAGCTATACAAGAGTTACAAAAAAACTTTAATTCGTTAGTAGAAAAGGCTTTAAGTCCTGCTGAAAAAGAAATAGGAGAAACTGAAGGTTCTACTGGAGACATTCAGATAACTCAAAATAAAGATAAAACTTATACTTTTGAAATTAGAACTGAAAGTGGATGGAAAACTCCTGTAATTGGAGATAGTTTAATTAAATTTAAAGATAAGCCTAAATCTATATCCCAAGATAAGAAAGAAGCTATAGAGGATATAGAGGCAAATGATACTACAACTGGAGATTCAAAGGCAAATAAAACTATATATGATGAGAAAAATGACAAGTTTGTAATGCCTAGAGCTGATTATGATAGTGGCTGGGTTGATTTGACAGATACTGATACAGTAGGTACTCATAATTTAGGAGTCATTCCTTCAATAGCTTTAACTTATTGGACTAATGATAGTGGGACGACTATTCAAACTCTTGGTATTCAACAAAGCACTGCTAATTGCGCTTTGCAATTAACAGCAACTGCTTGGGGACTATTAGGGAATGATAAGTATGGATGGTGGGCCAACGGAAGCGATAGTCATACTGCGATTGATTATACTGGATATAAATTGAAAGTATTATTATGGAAATAGCTTGTTTTAATAAAGAAGTATGTGTAAATTATAATGAAAGATAGTGAGGAGATTTAATGGGTTGGTTTAGTAACGCCTTATTTGGCAAAAGAAAAAGTTTAGATACGAATAAGCTCAATCAATATATGCAACCAACACAAGATTTGGTTAATGAGCAAATAGGGTATAGTAGAGATATGATGGACCCTAATTCCCAGATGAACTTAGCTTATAAAAATCATCTAATGGGTCAAGCTCGTACACAAGGAGCGGATATGGGACAGCAAATGTCAAAGATAGCTGCTCAAACAGGTATATCTCCTGCACAGGCAATGATGCAAGCTAGAATGGGACAGAATCAAATTAGTGGACAATCAGGTGGTAATCTTATGAATTGGATGCAAGGCCAACAACAAGCTGGTTTAGGTTTACTTGGCAGTATGACAGGTATGCAACAAGGATTAAATGAAAATCAAGCTAATGCTTATGTTCAGCAAATCAATGCACATAATCAACGTAGGTCTGGTAGAATGAATATGTTTAAAGATTTAGCAGGTATGGCTATAGGTGGCTGGACTGGAAGTCTTCAAGGTACAGAGAAGAATACGAATACTAATACGTATACTGGTGAGCAACAGGGAGATAAAAAATGGCCATAGATTTTAGAGGATATAAAGAAGGTTTTGGAGGACAAGGTGGACTAGTATCAGGCAGTCCAATGCTTGCACAAGGATTATCATCAGCTCTTGGTGGTATGCCAACTGCTGCTCAGAAATTAGAAAGTAATCAAATGGGTTACTTCTCTAAACTATCTAATGAATTAAATCCTGAATTTCAACAAGTAGATGGCAAGTTACAAACTACTGCTGGAACTGAAATGGGAGAAGGTTTAAAATCTTTACCAGAAGCTTGGAAAGAATATAAAGGAACTATAGGAAATAGAATTAGACCTAATGAATTTGCATTATTTAAAGAGAAATATGATTCTTTAGTTGCAGGTAGTGGTACTAATTTAGCTCAAAAATTCACAGCAATGACTCAAGCTGGAGTTAAAAACTCTACTATTAGAGGATATTTAAGAGACAATCCACAAATGAGAAATACATTAGTTAAGTTAGGAATGGCAAATCCTGATTTATTAACTACATTATCTCCTTATTTGTCTGGTGGAGTTGGAGTTGTTCCTGGATTAATGGAAAAATCAGGAGATTTAGCAGGAGCTGCCTCTCCATTGTTAATATCTGGAGCTGCAAGAGGTATTCAAGGTTCTCTTGGTGGAGGAGGTATAGAAGGTGCAATAACTGGAATTAAAAAAGGTATTACGCCAGGTAGAGTGGCTTTCGAAAGAGGTATGGATAGAATGGGTCCTGAAGGTATTCATAAAAGAGTATCAGGAACAGGCCGATTTACAGGTAAAGGATATAATTGGGGTACTAAAGATATGAAAAAAATATCTTTAGGAAGAGAGGATGCACTTAAAAAAGCTAGAGAAAAATTTGCATCAGCAAAAAAGAGTTATGAATTTGATAAAAAAGGTAAGAAAATAAAAGGTAAAAACTTTTCTTCTACTAAAAAAGCAAAAGCATTAAAAAAACAAATTACAAGAAGACAAAATATAGTTAAAGCTGGATATAAACCTAAATATGTTACTGAAAAAACTACCAAACTGGCTGCAAAAGGTATAAAAAGCTATATTAAAACACATGGTCGTGGAAAATTACTTAAAGAAATGGCTAGGAGAATAGGGCCAAGAGGTGCTCTAAAGTTAATTGGTAAATTAGGTCTTGGCTTAGTTGGGAAAGCTTCAGGAATTGGAGCAGGTGTAGGTTTAGCATTCGATGCTCTTGCAGTTTACCAAGTTAGTAATATTGTCAAAGATATTATATCAGAAGAATCAGGTGGAATTAGAAGACCTGATAAAATGTTATTTGGTGGGTCTACAAACTTAGAAGGTCAAAAATTCTAGTGTGGCAATACAACCTCAACCCCAGATAACACAACAAGAACAGACATTTCAACCTGTATATGATAAGGGCAGAACAAAAGCTCTTATAGATGTATACAAAACTAATCCTGCATTATATCAAGATAAGCTAGAGACTATCCGAGCTCATGCTAATTATCACAATATGCCTTTCTATGAAGGTGATTTTAGTATATTAGAAGCCGTTAAACAAGCAGCAGGGGGCTTTTTTGAAGGTTTTACTACATTAAGGATAGCAGACCCCCCTGACAACGAATACGAAGCTGTAGCCCGTAATATAGGGCATTTAGCAGGTTTCGTACCTGGACTATTATCTGGTCCATTAAAAGCGTTAGGACTTACTAGTATGGCTAGAGCAGCTGGTGGATTAAAGTCTATACCAATGCTTGGTGCTGATTTAGTTACAAAACAAGCCAAGAAAATAATTAAACCTGTATTAAAAGCTAGTAGAGGCAGTAGATTTGATGCTGTAGATACTGCTAGTAAGTTTATGCTTGCAGATAAAGCTAAACATATGGCTGAAGGAGCATTTCATTTAGGTGTTGCTAGTTCTATATCATCTGTATGGGATGGTGTAGACCAAATGATGCATAGTTTTGCTGGTGGAGCAATGGCTGGTGGTGTATTTAGAGGTATAGGTAATATAATTCCTGGTACAACTACTGGTGATAAAGTTATTAGAGGTTTGGCTGGTTCTATGTTTATGGGATTACCTACTACTATGAGAGGAGCCACTACTCCTGAACAGATATATGAATATTTGGCTGGTGCTTATTTTGGAAGTAATGAAATGCCTTTCTATAGAGCTAGAGCTATGAAGTATATGCAAAAGGGTGATAAATTAGCTGAAACAGATGTTAAATTTGAGTTAGAAAGAAACCCTGAAAGAATTGAAGGCTTTGACAAAGAACCTGAAATAGTTCAAAAAGAAACTAAACAAATAATGGAAAAGAATTTTGGTAATCCATTAAAGAATCGTGGTATACAGTTTGGATTAATGGAAGAATTAGGAATACTTAAAGAAATTCCTGCAGAAAAAGCTGATACTGATGGGTATAAAGTTTTAAGTACTATTAAAAAAGGTATTGTATCTGCTACAAAAAAGAAAGCACATGACCAGATACATATAGCTACATCTGGTGGAGCTAGAGGGGCTCAATCTGCATGGGGTAAAGAAATGGGCAAGTATAAAGTACCTGTAGTACATTACTTGACTAAAGGTGCAGATAAAGCGTATAAATCTAGAAGAGTTAAAGGTGCTGGTGATATTAGAAGAGATATAAGTGACAAGGAACTATATAGCTTAGGTCATATAGTAGACAAAGCAAATCAAACCTTGCAAAGAAATTTAAAGGGTGATAATTATAAATACTTCTTAAGTAATGCTCATCAAGTTAAAAATGCCAATAGTATAGTTGCTATAGGAGAAATAGAGAGTGGCAAATCTGGTAAATTAGCTCATTTAAATGGTACTACAGTTAAAGGTAGTGCTGGATGGGCTGTTCAAATGGGTTTAGATAAAGGTTTACAGAAGATATATGTATTTGACCAAAGACAACAGAGTTGGTTTAAATGGAACTTTGATGCTGGTAGTTTTGTTCCTCAGAAATATGCTCCTAAATTAACTAGGAATCCTGCTCTTGTAGGAACTAGAAAGTTAACTGTAGAAGGTAAACAAGCTATTAAAGATGTAGCTCAAACTACATTTGGAGATAAACCTCTAGTTAAGTCTAAAGTTAAAAGTGCTATACCTGAAGAAAAACTTGCAGAATATCATCCTAAAACAGCTAAGAATTTAGAGATTATAAATCAAGATATTAAAAATTATAAAAAAGAAGTTAAATTAATCCAAAAATCTATTAAGCAAAAACCTGATGCTAAAAGATTACAAACATTAAAGGAAGATTTAAAAGATGCAAAGCAATATTTAAGAGATTTAGAATTTGAAAAAAGAGAGCATACCAGATTAGCTACTACTCAATGGAAAGATACTGATACTGGTCGTACTATGAATGATACTGATACTGGTATGACTGCTGCTGAATATCCTCTTATGAAAAAGGGTGAATATTTTGCTACTAATTATCTTAGAGATTTATGGAAAGATTCTGAATATAAAAGAGATGATATACTTAATTATGGTATGACAGTTGAAAAAGCTGTTAGAAATAATTTTGAAAAAGGGAATAAAAATGTTAAGGTTGCTGAAGCTATTAATGAAATAGAAGATGCTTTAAATGTTAAATTTAAAGAAATGGAGAATGGAGAGGATGCAACAAGACAAGTAAAAAGATGGATGACTGAACTTAATCTTGGCGAACAAGTAACTTATATTCAAACAGTAGATGGTAAAAATGTAAGGTTCACTAAATCATCTAGACCAGTTTCTTTGTCAGGTAAATCTTTATCTCAATTAGAACCTAAAAAATTAGTTCAAGAGGTATATGAAATTGAAGGTGGTAAATTAAATAAAGGAGAAGAAAGTTCTTTAGTAATATTTGATGCTGTAACAAAGAGAAATCAAAGAGGAATGCGTAATGATATTCCTTTAGATAAATTAGAAGATTTTTATAAGTATCAAATGAGGTCTAAGAACCCTGTAAAGGATGCTAATGAAATTAAATCAAAAGTTATTAGTCAAATGGCTAAGCGTGATATGTATCCTCTTGGTGGTCAAGGTGACAAAGGAAGGATTGTTTTTGTCAAATTACATCCCACAACGCAGAAAGTATCTAAGTCAAAGATTAAAACAGATTTAGTCAAGATAAGAAAATCATTAAGGAAAGTAGACAAGAAGGCTACTACATTACTTACTAAAGATAGGAAGAATGCTGAAAAGGAATTTGGGATTACTCCAGAACAGTTTGATAAGATGCTTCATTCTAATATTATGTATGATTTGTCTTTGAATGGCTTTAAGAATACACCTGCTAATATAGACAAGATTATGGGTCCTGGTTTTATACCTAGTGCTATAGCTTATAATAAGAGAGCACAGATATGGATGACTAATGGTTATGGTGGTAATAAAGACTTTATTGGTAAGTATAAAGGTGAAGATGGAAAGACTTTAGAACTATCAAAGGATGGTAATTATAATTACATATTAGTCAAAGACCCTGAAAAGATTGGTAAATCATCTCTTAAAGCTTTGAGTACAGAGTTACCTGAGCATGTTGATGGAGCTATAATAGTCAGAGATGATGTTATAAATGCTATTAATAAGGATGCTGGACATCCAGAATCAGGGCAGAATAAATCATTTATTATTGACCCTAGCTCTGAACATGGAGCTTTATTAGGTAAATATATGATGCATGCTGCTGGTAAAACAGCTACTGCTGAGATGCAGAAAAAAGGACTTCATATGATGGTAATGACTTCAGCTGCTAAACAAACTGGTACAAGAGTTATTGGAGATTATGGTGTTAAAAATGGGAAGCTAGATATAGGTAAAACTCCTATGTATGAATTAGACCCAGGTAGTGTAAAGTATAATTCTTCAGTTATTAATGACCATCATATGGTACAAAAACAAATATGGGTTAAACAGTTGTTTACTAATCTTCATCAGTTTGGACATAAAGCTATAAGTAAAGAAGTTATTGATGATATTCATAATGAAGTTATACAAAAGAAATTTGATGGAGTTACAGAAATTAATGACGCATTAGATAGTTATACAAAAACATTTGACCATAGGAAGATAGATTATCTTTTAGATAATTTAGAATCTATTGGGACAAGTAAACTAACTGATGCTTTAAAAACTCCTGGTGCTGAATTATTTGCTGAAAGAGCATTACAAAGAATGTTAAGAGTTGTAGAAAAAGATGTAGAAGCAGATTATAGAGCAGGTAATATTACTGCTGAAGCAAGACATCAATCTTTAAGAGACATGCAATCTTCTATAGGTCCTATAGATAAGTTACTTAGGAATGTTGCTATAGTTGGAGAAGAGATGGCAGCAGAAGGTAAAACTGGTTATTCTGGATATATGCATAAATTTATTGCTCCTTATAAAGCTGCTGTTTTACATAACTATTTTGTCAAATCAGTAACAAGACCAGAGATGGATAACTCTGCTGTTGCTAGAATAAGACCTTATGATAAGTTTATGCAAGAGAAATTCCCTGAATTAAATAAAGATGATTCTATATTCTATTTAGATGCTGCTTATAAAAATACTAAAATTAAAATGCCAAATGGAAAAGATACTACATTAGGGAAATTATGGGAAGCTTATAATGATAAAAAGATTAAACTTAGTCCTGCTGATAAGAAATTTACTGAATCTGTATTTGAAGCTGTTGTATTAAGAGTTCCTATGGATAGTATGTCTGGAGCTCATAGATTAAATTTTAAAGGCTTTACAGGAAGAGAAGGGCATGGAATCTTAATGCATTCTAGAACTATGAGAGCTATAGGTGGAGCTGATTTAGATGGTGATGAAGCATTTGTCTATTTTGGTGGTAAGAAAGAGAACGGAGAAGGCTTTGGTATGAAGAAGTCCTGGAAAGATGCTATTCATGACCAGAAGTTTGAATTTATTGACCCTAAAACTAAAGATTATAAAGATAATAAAAAAGATTTTAGAGAAGAGTTAACTGAAGGTGCTGACCCTAATAATCCATTAAAGAAAAGTAAAGGATTATATTTCTCTCCTTATTCTAGATTAAAAGCTTCAGAAGGAGCTGTTCAAGGAAGAAATATGCTTGGAGTTGCAGTATCTCAAGGGCAGGTTATGAAATCTATGTATAGCTCTTTAATGGCTACTGATGGTAAGAAAGAAAAATTTAATGTTCAATTATGGAATAGTTCTAAGAAAAAATATGAATGGATTACTGTAGAAAGAACTCCTAAAGAATCTGAAGTTGATAGAATAAGACAAAGAGATATGACAAGAGCACAAATAGCTTTTGCATCTGACCCTTTAGATGAAGCAGGTTTAAAAGGCGTAGATGTATTCTTTCAAAAATTACATGACTCATATTTTAATGTAAAATTCTTTTCTAAAAAGAAAGAGATTAAAAGACCTAAGAATTTGACAAATACACAATTAAAAGAAGGTTTATATGGTGTCTATAAGGATATGAATGATGCTTATTTTAGTAAGAATTATAGACAAAATAGACGTTATACTGCAGATGAAGTTCAAGAAAGAGCTGGTAGAATAAAAGAATTAGATATTAATCAGATGAATACTATATTACCTAAAATGGTTAATACATTACGAGGAACTGATTGGAGTGACAATCTTTATCATAGAATTGCAGGTAAAACTAGCCTAGATAAATCAAATAATCTTGAAGCATTATATAAAAAAGTCAGCAAAATGGCTAAAGAAGAATTAGATTGGATGAGAAAGCTGATGGGAAGAGAATCGTTTAGAGTTCCATATAATAGGCATGTAGAAACTGTTATTAATAATCAGCTATATAATAGGCATATAAGACAGCAATTAGCTCAAGGAGATGTTTTCAAATTCTTAGAAGTAGTTAAAGGTACTACTTTTGGAAATCAATTAAGAGCAGAATTTAAAAGGGAAGAAAATTTATATGATGTTAAAAAGAAAAGAGCAGCATTAGATGAAATAGCAAGAACAGGTGAGGATTATTTGTCTAATGATTTAGCCGATATGGCAACGTTGTTAAATTTGCAAAGAATTAAAAAAGCTGGTTTTATTCCTCATGATAAAGTTATAGAAATTTCTAAAGAAGTAGAGCAACTAAAAAGACAAAGTTATTTAAATGTCAAGGAAAGAAAAGCACTCGATTTTAGTGCCTTTGTTGGAAGTGAAGCACAGAGAATCAATAAAGAGCTTATTGATGTATTAGATATGCATTTAGGCAAAAAGGTTAAAAGTGATTTAGCTGGAGATAAAAGGTCAGCTACATGGGACCAAGCTCAAATTGATAAGAAAATAGCTGAATATAAATCTAAATTAAATGAACACGAAAAAGAATTATTTGACCATTTAATGATAGGTACTTATAGAAGAGGTGACCATGTAAAACTTCAAGAGATATTAGACCAAGTGCCTAATAATAAGGCAAATCTTATAAGTAGGGATGTTATTAAACATGCTATAGACGAAGCTTCTGATACTAGATTATCTAGATTAGGTTATAATTCAGAAGAAGTTAGTGATAAAGCTGTTAGAGACCATTTTAGAGCTATGAATGAAGCGTTTGGAGAAACTTGGAAAGAACCAAGTAAAAAAGAAACTGAAGCTGAAGTAAAATTAATGGAAGAATCTATTAAAGAGAATAGTGTAGGAGAAAAATACGAAGTAGATGACCTAGTTGAAGGTGGTTTGACTAATGAAGGCTATGCTGGTATTTCTAAATCTGAATTAACTAAAGCTGATAAAGATTTAATAGTTCGTTTGGCTACTAATTTAAAGAAACATAATAATAAAATAGGTAATCAACTTAATGAAGTTTTAGCTGGAATTTTAGATAAAATTACTGGTAAACCTAAAGACCTTAATGCTATGAATAAAAGAGATTTTGAAATAGTTAATAATTATTTAGAAGAAGTTGAAAGTGGCACTGTATTCCAAAAAATATGGCGTAAAAAGAATCCAGAAATAGAAAGAAGATATTATGCTATGTTTCCTGAATCTATCAATAGAGAGTTAATGTCTTATGATATTAAATGGCTAAAAAAAGAAGGCTATTATGTTACTAAAGACGGGGGAGCAAGAAAAGGAACTTTTAGAAAGCCTACTTATTTCTTGGAAATAATGCAAAATTGGATACATAAAGCCAATGATATGGGTACTGGTAAAGCTACTGAATTAGCTACTGAAACAGAAGCAAAATTTTTAAACTTAAGAGAATTAAAAGATGGTAATTTTCTATTTCAAGTAAGTGTAGCACAAAGAGAACTTGGAATGAGAGATATTATTAAAGGTTCTGAAGAACCAGAATCATTTAAAAGAAGCCAACAATTAAATTATGAGACTGCATTACAAGAAGTTGAAAAGGAATTTGGCTTAAAATGGAAAGAGATTGAAAATAAATCTTATACTTTAACAAATGATGCTGGAAAAAGAGTGACTGTTACTGGTCGTGATATAGTAAGCGGAAATGCTAGTAAAGAATTAACTGGAATTAAAGACAAACAAAAACAACTATTTAAACAATGGCACAAAGTAATAGCAGGTGATAAAGCAGTATTTGATGAATATAAAGGAGAAGGATATTTTCCAGGCTCAACAGGTCTTCATCCTCAACCTATTATGAATTGGAGAAAATTTGTTACAGATATGGGAGAAGCTCTTGAACAAGGTAATGATATTCCTATGAATATAGGTATTGACGGGATGAGACATATAGCACGTTCTATGATGGCTGATTTAGCAGGGCCTCATAGTAAGCCTTTTGAAGATATGAAGATATTTAAAACTGGAGATTTAAGTGAGGTCTATTGGCCTCATATGTTCTTTAATAGAAAAACTACTGAAAAATCTATGAAAGAAGCTATAAAAAGAATTAATGAGGACCCTACCTTAACAGTAGAGGAAAAAGCTAATGCTAGAAAGAGCGTATTATTAAGACATAAAACATTGTCAGGTGATTGGGAATTTCAAGATATACAAGATTGGGATAAATTTGACCAGCTTGAATATAAAAAAGACTTATTAGGTATAGCTAAAGCTAAAAAAGGTAGAGAAGAAAAGATTAAATGGACTGATAGTGACGTTAAATTTGGTTCTATGCAATCAAGACAAGGTCATATAGGAGGTTGGGCTAGAGATATGTCTGTTATGAACGCTTATACTAGGAACTTATCTAATACCTATTATAGACAAATATCACAAATCATGTCTAGAAATGTTCTTAATGATGCTTATCATAGAATGAGAGATAAATTTGGTCCTGAATTGGCTGGTAGATGGCAAAAATTCTTTAAATTATACGCTCAAGGGGCTATGGGCAATCCAGATGTTATCCCAGAAGCTATGTATAATGACCCATTAATGAAATTAAAAGGAACTCCTTATGCTTGGTGGGCTGATAATAGAGTTCTTAAAAGAATGAATGCTATAAGAGAGAAACTAGGCATTAGAGAAAAAGATTTACCTACTGAATTAAAAGACTTTACCTTTCAAGATATAAAGAATTGGTCAAATATGGAAGCTAAATTTGAATTAATGTCACTTTTAGCACATCCTAAATCATCTATTACTAATATATTTGGCGGTAGTGTACATACTATTCAATCAGCAGGTATTCCTGCTCTTAAAAAAGCTAGAGACATTAAGTATCTACAAAGAATTAATCCTGAATGGAGAAGTATAGAAGATGTACAAAATTGGGTAATCAAAAAAGGTGTTGTTCCTGAGTTTCTTGTCCATGAATTAGGACTTGGTCAAGGTGTAACTGAAGCTAATGTTAAGAAATTTGTAGGTGAATTTTCATCTAAATTAAATTCTAATGACCCTATTGAAAGAAAAGATGTATTTTCATTAGGAAAAAAATATGGTATTGGTGAAGCCATAGTTAAAAAAGCTGCTTTATTTATGTCTGTACCTGAAAGAATGTTAAGAAGAGATGCTTTTATGGCTCATTATATTAGAGCTTGGGAAAGCTTTGGAGGGGCTATAAAAGACCCTAATCATCCATTCTTAATAGAAAAAGGTAAAAAAGGTGTAAAAGCTACTCAATTCCTATATGAGGCTCCATTTAGGCCAATGTTCGCGAGAACTGCTCTAGGCAAGGTTATGTCTAGGTTTCAGCTTTTCGCGTGGAATAGTGCCCGTTTTCGTAATGATATCATAAGACAAGCAAAAAGATACGGTTTTAAACCTGGTTCTGAAGCATTTGAAAGATACAGAAGAACTATGACTGCTGACTTATTCGTAGTAGCCCTAGCTAATATGTTTGCCTTTAGTTTATTTGACAATTCTTTACCATCTCCATGGAATTGGTTTCAAGATACATCTGAATGGTTATTTGGTGATGAAAAAGAAAGAGATAAAGCTTTCTTTGGTATGTATCCTGGTAAATTAGCACCATTACAAATAGTAACTCCTCCTATTGCTAGGTTCCCTGTATCTAGTTTAAGACAATGGATTGATGATGATTATAGTAAATTTAGTGATTATTATATATGGACCATGTTTCCATTTGGCAGATTAGGTAGAGATGTATTTCAACCAGAACAAGGATTAATTGATAATCCTATGAGATTTATGGAGAAATTTACAGGTATGCCTGTTATGGATTTAGCTAGACAAAAAGCTAAAAAAGAAAAGGCTATTGAAAAGGGTGAACGATATAAACAACCGAAAGTAGGCTTTTAATGGCAAATGAAGTAAATATATTAAATTCAGATAGTTTTATTAATCCTGAAGAAGAAAATGCTGGATTATTAGGGAAAGCTGCATTAGGAGTATATGGAGCTAAACATGGATTAAAACATTTAACCCCTATTACATATAAAGCAGCTAAACCTTTAATGAAAGCTAGTACCACTATTAAAGGTTATTATGATGCAGGAGTAACTCCATTTCAGAAAATAGGATTATTAACAAAGCATTGGAAAAAAAGTGATTTACCTGCTGTTACAGATTATTTGGAAAAATATAAAAATACACCTGACCCTTGGGGTTATACATATAAAGGAGGAGCTACTAAAGAGAATATAAAAGCTCTTAGACAAGGCATTAAATATAAAGGTGGTGCATTTGGACTTTCTGGAGGTATTGAAACTGCTGATGAATTTCAATATGCTGCAAAATTACATAATGCTGAAAAAAGTATAAGAACAGCTGAATTATCAGGAGATGAAAATCTTTTGAAAAATGCAAGAAAAACTGCAAGAGATGCAAAGAATCAATTAAGATATGAAATGCAAAAAACAGAATTGATTAAACATTCATTTGGTCAACCTATTAATAAAACTAGATGGAGCCAATCTGGATTAGGTCAAATTATTGATACTGATGTAAAAACTGCATTACAAGGAAACTCTAGAGCAATTAGACAATGGGGAAAAGCTGGATTACATCCTGATTCTAAAGTAACAGCTTCTATTCTTGATAAGGATACTAGAGGTTTAATAAGAAGTGCTAAAAATTATGGACAATCCTTTATGCCTAATATACTTTCTATGGGAAATGATAAATATATTAAAAAAACATACGGTAAATATGGCATGAAAGATATAGCTGATAGAGCTTTTCAATTATATGAAAGAGGTTATAATAGAAACCAAGTAAATAGCTTTATATTTAGATTAATTGGCAATTCTAATAATGCTAAAACAAAAGAAATGTTAAAGCAATTTATGAATCATCATGATTTTGTTGATGGAAGATTAAAAGTTAACTATGCTTTTGTTTCTAATCAAAAGGCTATAGCTGGTGTTAATGCTGATTTAGAAATATGGAGAGGTAAAGGTGCCTCAAAATCAGGTAAAACTAGAGTAAAAGGAATGACGCAATTAACAGGAAGTCAATATAAAGGTACTCCTGGTAAATTATATCATAAAATATTAGTTAGTGATGTTTACGATGTTGCAGGTGGTGCTGGTTCTATGACTCAAAAGAATATACATATTAATGTTGCACAAGGAGGAAATTTCGGAAAAGCTAAGCCTGAATTATCTAGAATACCTATGAGAAATAAATTATACAAAGCGCTTGTTAATAAAGATACTAAAAAGCTATCAAAATTATTACCTAGAGCTAGTAAAAAAACTATATTAAGACTGGTTAGATTTGCATTATTAAAAAGATAATTAACTATTTAATACATCTTCTTCAAGTATTACATAAGGTTGTATAGAATCTGAACATTCCTGATGAAATATAACTTCTGAATCCTCAAAAATTACTCCATCAGCGTCCAAAAAACCTCTTGATACTTTATAGACAGGCGCACTTGGGCTTATTAACTTCCCACATACAAGGCACTTTATCATATCTTCCTCTTTTCTTCTTCCTCATTAA
>Ga0098061_1000769_pt1 | contig 15722 bp, 17 predicted proteins | sample 22_taG_FD_92579 | JGI IMG/M metagenome (GOLD analysis project Ga0098061, IMG submission 92579) | Marine viral communities from the Subarctic Pacific Ocean - 22_ETSP_OMZ_AT15343 metaG | ecosystem: Environmental > Aquatic > Marine > Oceanic | place: Subarctic Pacific Ocean | collected 2015-01-20
ATTCAGAATATAATGACCCAATAGGAATAAGCGGAAGAGCCCTTCTCGATGATAGTGATCGATCATATTTGGGTATTCCAAAATATAAAAATTCATCTTATAAAAAAGCAAATATTTTATATGGTTTAAATCATGCTAAAAAACATATATTAGATTCTAATAATGTTTATGTTTTAGAAGGTTATTTCGACCAAATATCCATGAGCAGAAATAATATACTAAATTCTGTAGCTATATGTGGCACGGCCTTTTCTCAAAATCATTTCTTAAAACTTGCAAGATATACAGATAGAATAACTTTCATATTGGATTCGGATGAGGCTGGGGTAAAATCTGTTCAGAGAATTTACTCCAAATACATAAGTCGTGGAATTAAGTTAAGGTTTCTCAAAGTACCAGATTCGTACAAGGATGTTGACGAATATTTCTCGAATCCAATAAAAAATAAACATACGTTTGCTAAAGACTTTAAGCAAATAATTCCGGAAACATGGTAGGGCAAGTGGGTAGAAAAAGTAAATCATATCAATATAAAATTGTGGAGATATCTTTTGAAGCTGCAAAGTTAAATAATTTTTCAAACGAAAGAGGCATGAGCCAAGTATTAATGGACAATGCTTCTGACGAAAGAATTCTAGACCTAAAAGAAGAGTTACTTGATGAAATATATGATATAGTAAATGGTCCATATTTAACCGAGCATCAGAAAAAGATTTTATTTATGCGGCTTATGGGAAAGACTCAAAATGATATAGCTGATCATTTGGGAATAACTCAATCGGCTGTTCATAAAGCTATGCATGGAAATATTGACTATAAAAATCAAAAGAAACGTTATGGTGGCATTGTAAAAAAGCTCAAGAAAATAAGCAAAACACATCCAAGGATAAATGAAATTTTGGCAGAGATTGCCAAAATCAATCGTGGAGACGTTGAATAGTCTATTAATTTATTTTCTATTAATGAAAATAAACTTTCATGACGGAGCAATAGATAATGTCAAGATATTCAAACAGAACTCCATTTTTGACTACGCCCGGTGAACCCGGTGATTATAATTTGGGGGCTGGAAATTCTGGATCAGAAGGGATGGGTACGGCTGCACTCCCGGCACTATGGCAACCGCCACCCCTGGTAAGTGTGTCAGATGGAGTTTATGTTGAAGGTCATAATTATATTACCTATTATTTTTACTTTACAGATCATGCCAAGTCGGGCAATCCAGACACGTTAATAGTTGTTCCTGAGGTATCAGAGCACGGAGAAACGTTTGCGGGTACAGCCCATGAAGATTGGGCTCCCCTGCAGGTTGAAGAGCTTGCCTTAGGGGTTGCTACACAATATAATTATAAAATTGAAAAAACTGGCATCTCAGCCCTTAATCCTCCTCCTGATGAATTATATTTAGGAGTTTCAATTCCAGTTCGTGGATTCCGATGGATAAGGATTAATGTTGCATTAGATGTTGGTGCGATGAGCGCATACTGCAGATTTCATCTTTCCGGAGGGCCAGTCTAATGTTTTATTATACACCAGTTTATACTGATCCCAAATCAGGCTGCGTTCAGCCTGGTGAACTCGATGAAGAGGACGCGGTTATAGCGCCTACTCAGCCTTATGCCCCTGGTACAAAATCACTTTTATATGATGAAGCTGCATCACGATTTGTAATCGCATCTTCTTCTGGATTAGAGGGTTGGATAGAAAAGGAAGACACAGAGATCGAGTCTGATTATCCAGGTCTCCTATCAGGAGGAGAGTAATGGCTTCTAACCTTGTTTGGATGAATGGATTTGAATTTGCTGGAGATAACACACAGTGGTCACAAGCTACTCCTTCGTGGGCCTATCAAGAGACATACGGGGCTGTTACTATGAATTCTACAACTCAGTCTCATCAGCCTATTGGTAAGTCTGCCCCATTTGCGGGCAGCAGGGCTTTGCGACTGGAGACGACTGATGATAGTGTATGGTCTGGCCCAGATGTCTGGGCCAGAGTAAATGCAATTGGGACTGCAAGCGGATTTCCAAGCACTCAAAGCGGACGCTTGGTTTGGTCACATTATCATGATGCAAATATATGGGGTCCTGGTGCAAACTATGGAAATCAAGACAAAAGACTTTTTCTTCTGGACTATTCGAACCCGACCGCGCAGACAAATTCTTGCCAGATTAATTGGAATGAAGATCGAACATTAAACTTTTATGTTACTGGGGTATATAAGGAAACCACAACGGTTCAGATACCAGATGCATCATGGACAAGAATAGGTGTAGTTTGGGCTTCAGAGACTGTTAATACTGGTCATGATAACTTTGGCGCTCAGCTTTATGTAAATGGAACGCCCGCAACTGCTTGGTATAACTATGAGGATAATAGCGGCAACACATGGAAGGGCAGTTCTGAACAGATAAATCTTACATTCAGTGGATCAACAGCCAATGGGAGCACTTATGTAGACCATTTGGTTGTTACAAATTCAACCACCATTGACGCTGCTCCCGGCGGCTCACAAGGCGGGCATACTGATACAGGGAAGTATAGCAACACTCAGGAGTGGCAGGTTATCATTCCTGTTATGAGACCCAATGCAGATGTGGGAAGCTTTAACACCGGTAACTTCACTGCCTCTAACGGAGGAAACGGAGGCAACTGGGATAGGCTAAATGAAGTGCCGCCAAGCAATACTAATTTTACTGAATCACAGACTGACCCTAGTAGTTTTGGATGTGCATTTGATAATTTAGATGCAACCTATTCTAACGAGCCTGTAATGGGTGTTCAGCTTACTGTGGCGTGCAGAGGGGATGGATCTATGGCCACTTCTGATGTTCAAATTGCAGGCAATGCAAGCGGGAATCCTGGCCTGGGCGCGGCGAAAAGCTTTCTTTTGGCAAATATTTCTACAGTTAAATCAATGACTGAAGAGACCGACCCATCTGCCAATCAGGATTGGGATATTGCCAAAGTTAACGATGCAGGCTTTAAATATACTACAACTTAAATTTAGGAGTTATGGATGCCTGATGTCGCACGAGTAGATGCAGCTGCATTTGAGGTAGCTATTCTTTATGAAGAAGGATTCTCCAGAGTTGAAGCAAGCACACTAGAAGCAGCCATCCTTTATGAAGAAGGATTCTCCAGAGTTGAAGCAAGCACACTAGAGGCAGCTATCCTCTATGCAGAAGGATTTTCCAGAGTTGAAGCAAGCACAATAGAGGCTGCAATCATTGATTTAATATCTCCACAGGCTATTGCGTCTAATATTAATGGACCATCGAATGTGATGGCAACTTTTGATGGTAGTTCGTCAATAGCCGATGGGTTTAAGTGGACCTGGACCTCCAGACCTCCTGGCAGCATAGTCGGTGACAAAGAGCCTCTTCCGGATAACGAAGATACATTTCCAGTTGATATGACTGATAACAGACTTCTTCTTCATTTTGAAGAAGTCAGTGGAGCAACTCCGGTCCCATATCCGAATAATGGTGTAAATACGCCTATTGATATGACAGGCAATGTTGGACTCTGGCATTATGATTCCACCTCTACAGCAACAGCTACGCCTTTTCCAGACAATGGGGCAAACAACCCTATTGATATGACTAACAACGAGGGCTTATATCACTTTGAGGGCAGTGCTAACGACAGTAGTGGCAATGCGTTAAATGGACAAATCAATGGAGCTACGCAGTCAGCAGGAGCGGTAGGATCTAACGCTTACAGCTTCGATGGAAGTAATGACTACATCGACTTTGGAGCTAATTTTCAGTTTACCACAGAAGATTTTACGTGGTCTTTCTGGATGAATCCCGACGCCACTCAGTCTAGCTGGCAGCAGTTTATCGGAACCTTTGGAGGAACCACTGGCGATGGCTTTTTCTTTGAGCAGTATTCCAGCTCGTCCGGCCAGTATCGAGTTCAGTGCGGAAATGGCTCCAGTTGGTCTGCCAACAACACTACTATGTCCATCCCGCCTGACGTGTGGTCGCACATTGTTATTGTGCGTGATGGGAATGTCATCACGGGCTACTTAAATGGTAACGCCGTTTACACTGATGTAGCTCCTACGACGATTGCTAACAACGGCAACTTTATCGTAGGAGCCCCAGCTAATTTATCAAACTACTGGGAGGGGGCTGTAGATGAGCTTGCTATCTGGTCACGGGCTCTATCTTCTGCCGAAATATTAAATATTTTCGATCTTCAGAATTCCGGCTTATATGCTCCAGGGACAAGCCCAAATACAGCTAAAGGATGGCTATATAACAGTCCTTCCTTAGTCGCAGGAAAGGTCGGGGCACAGGCTCTCGATTTCGACGGGGTCAATCAGTATATGCATGCTAACCTTGGGTCAACCGCCCCCACAACAGATGGCTCAATTTCCTGTTGGTTTAAAGCTGGATCAAATAACATCAGACCAATTGTTGGCTTTATGGATAATCGAGCAACAAAAAATGGCTCTTGGAGAACAATAGCTCTTGATGGTCAATTAAAGTTTTGGGGGTATTCTAATGACATAAACAATATTATCCCTGTTGCAACAGGAGTGTGGCATCATGTTGTTATAACTTGGGCAAATACTGATGATGTCGTAGTTTATTTTAATGGAGTTAAAGTTGCCGTACAAACGCTTGCGAACCTTGTAACTCCCGCAACTCAGTTATGGGTAGCCGGCAGGCCAGATAACTCTGAGAATACTGATGTTGAAGTTGATGAAATTGCCGTTTGGAATAGAGCTATAACAGAGGGTGAAGTCGCAAATATTTATAGCAAACAATCTGCTGGCGGCATCAAGGATTCATCAGGAAATGAAGCGCATTTAATCGACTATAGCAGCACTTTGGTCGCAGGAGTATTGGGTTCGAATGCTGCTGATTTTAACGGAACAGATCAGTACATCGAAGGAGTAATTCCCAATGGTCCTACGACAGAAGGCACTATTGCAGGTTGGTTGCGTCTAAACACAAATCCGGCAGATTATGACCCACTGTTTGGACTCGGAGGGGTACCGGATGGCTCTTACCAGGGTAATTCGAGATCTCTTCTAATACGTAGTTCTCGTAGGCTCTATTTCGGTGGTTACTGGCATGATGAAGCAGATGTTAGCGACCCCTTGACTGTAGGTCAGTGGTATCATATTGCTCTGACCTGGATGAATACCAATGAGATGGAAGTATTAATTGACGGAGAATCCTATAAGACGTGGATAGAGCCAGGCCTGATACAGCCCATTAACAACTTTTGGATAGGTAGACGCCCAGATGCGTGGCCATCCGGCGCGCATTCTGATATTACTGTTGATGAATTCGCTATTTGGAATCGTACTTTATCTCCTCCGGAAATTTTTGAAATTTATGATCTTCAAACTAGAACCTTTGGCAGCGGGCCTGTTGGCTGGAGTCCAACCTTTGGCTTTATGCCTGATGTAGACGGGACTTATACTGTAGACTTAAGCGCCCTCGGTGATGGATGGCCGGATGACACTATGAGTGTGTTGGCCAATATTGGTTCAGGAGGGATAGAGTTTTCTCCACCGTCTGGGGATTCATTGCTAAAAATTAGTTTTTCTGGAATGACACTATTAAAGAAATTCTTTTCTGGCGGACCAGAAAAAGAGTAGATATATTAATAATTAATTAAGTAAAGAATGGTTTGGTTTATTAATATTATGTTTATGGATTAATTGACTATGTTTATCATAATTCAAGGGATGTTGGTTTCTATTAATAAACACAAACTTTTACAGCAAGGAGTACATTCATGTCGGAATTAGATGATGTTCTAATCAAATTATTCAAAAAGCAATCATCTGATATCTCTACGAAAGATAGGATGCTTTTGACGGATGATCTAAAAATAAAAAAGATTGCTTTTGATATGTATAAAGTAATGGGAGATCAATACAATGATCTATGGAAGGTAGAAGAGGTCGATGGTTCTAGGTTTTTAGTCAGAAGCTCTGATCCACAATATCAGAAGAAAGAAGGTGGAGACTGGACTGCCTCTAGTAATTATGATTATAACCATGTGACTCTTTCTTATAAAAATGTTCCTATTTGTGGATTTTCATCAGATGAATATGGGTTTAATGATAATGATATTTTTACATTCAAATCAGCCTTGTTAGATGTTGCCAGTTCAGATGAAGAGTTTATCAAAAAGGTTATTGCGAGTCAGCCTAAAGCAAAGGCCGATGTTATTAAGGATCTTTTTCCAGAAATATTAAAGTCTAATTAGATGAGGTACAAATAATGAGAGAAATAAGGGAAATTGCAGCGCAAGCCAAAAAAGCGTTGGATAAAATAGAAAATGGCAAAACATATACAACAAGATATGTTTTAAACAGATTAGAGACAGCTGCGGCCAACAACTCTAGAGATGCATTAATTTGTCATATGCGAGATGTAATGGCAAAACGAGCTACTAGCCATAATTTTATCACTCAAAAAGAAATTGCCGAAATTCATGATCACCTTTGTGGCATGTCTAGCGGAAGATCTAACTTTAGAAAAGAAGCGGAAGATCTTTTGCCAAGTCAACATGCGGTTCTAAAGGCAGACTCAAAAGACGCATCTAGTTCAAGAATTCCATATGAAGAAAAATTGTCTCCGTTATATGAAGAGAGCGATCTTTCAAAAGAATTATCTGGCGCTTTTTCATTAGAAAATAAGGCTTCTTTCACTGCGCTTTCTGATAACTCCATTAAAAAGGCCGAAAAGTTTGCCAAGGTACAGTTGGTCTCTATGGGCTGCATACCTCACACTGTAAAGGCTGTGCGATCAAATGAGCATTTTGTTCTTTGCACCGCATCAGTTGATACTTCTGATTTTACACAAGTTAATGTGTCAATTCCTGTACAGATTACCAACGGGCTTCCTTCTTTGCCTAATTATTTTATTCAAGACAACAAGCTTGTTAAGCTGAATAAAGAAAATGTCTATGTATTCATTAAAGATAAGAATAACTTTATAAAGAAAACATCGGCAAACAGGTTTGCTTCACAAAGAAGCGCTAGAGACTTTCAGGTTGACACTCCGGTTGTTCCTGCTAGTTTAGAAAAATATACAGACTTAGAAAATGAATTAATTGCTGCAGCTTCTTCTTTTGATAGAAACCAAATTAGAGTCGCGACAGGTGTCGTTGCAGCAGAATTGTCTGGATTTGGAGTTCCAAACCCACAGGTGCGTGTTGCCTCATCAACGGATAAGGTTCTTGCTTTTGCTGCTGATATTCCAACGTCCAAAGGAAGAGTGGAAATAAATATACCAGTTGATATGCCAAATGGACGACCTGTGATTCCAAATAATTTCGTAGTTAACGGAAAAACTTATAGATTAAATGAGTCTGGATTGAAAACTATCATGAAAGCAGCAGATCATAAAGATGATTTAAATAAAATTTCCAGAGAAGCGTTAGAAATGTCTAGGCTCTCATATAATCAGCTTGTTGATAGAATTATCGACGGCGTTTCTCGAAGTGATTATAGACAAGCAGAAGATGCTTTGAACACAATTGGTGATAAATTTAATGGCCAGCAATATTTATCAGCACTTGATAAGTTTACACAGCTTCTTAAGCATTCTTCTAGCGGAACAGAAAGAGATGCTATGATTAAAAATGCTTTGAAAAATGGAGACCTTATTCAGGTCCCCACTTCTGTTCAGCCATATTGCCCTAAATTGGGCTTGCCAGCGAGTAAGGTTGATTTTGACAGCAAGGGCAGGCCGATTCCTATAAGAAGGAAGGCTCAGAGAGATAATCTGGATGAGACAGGCGCAATGATTTCATCTTCAAGAGTTGCACTTTCATAGGAGATATTATTATGAAGAATAGATGTGAAAGTATAAAAAATATTTTAGAGAACTCACAGAGGTCTCAGGCAAGATCAGGAAAGCTGGAGGCTTTGCAAAAAGCTGCAGCAGGAGATCAGCACGGTATTTTTCAACATTTTCAATCAAATGTGACAGAATATGCAACTCGCGATAGATACTTGGCGACAAGGGGCAGGGATCCAGTATCTAGAGATACAGATGGCTTATATGGATTAACCCCAGAGCATGAAGACTCATATATTCCAAAAGATCAAAACTTAGCTCCTCATTTGTCTACTCGTTACTCTCCTGATCGAGTGGGGGTCCAGGCTATGAGAGTGTCAGATGGCGTATTTCAAGATCCTTATACAAATAAAATTTATGATTATAACGAAGGTTTTAAAGCAGAAGATGGACGAGATTTTCCCGCAGGTAGTGCTGCTCTTCAATCTAGCATGATGCATCTTGCAAATCATTTAGATAACCAAGGACTCGTAAAAGAAGCCAATTATCTTGATGCTGTATTGAGAAAGAATGCATCACCAGAAGAAGGGCTGAAAAAGGAAGAAGAGTCGGAAGCTGCAGATCAGGAGGCACAGGCCTCTACCGAATTAATTAGCGCTGTTGCCAAGCTAGCATGCCATCTGGACGAAAGAGGCCTAGTTAGAGAGGCTAATTATTTAGACGCTTTACTAAAGAAGGCTCAAAAAAAAAATAAGTTAGAGAAAAAGGGTGAATTAACCTTGTCGCAGGTAGAGAATAGTCTTACGAAAATAGAGAATAGTCTTGATCTCCATGAGCAGCGCCTTAATGATCTTGAGGAAACTATGAATTCCCCAGCGGCTCCTACTCCATATGCTGAGCGGCCGATGGGTGCATTGGACTGGCCAGAACCATAACAAAAGAAGATGGTTCCGTCTGGTGTAATACGGGTGCAGATGAGTGGCCGATAAGATAACAGACTAATAACATAGTAATTTTTTAATATAATGTCCTAGCTTAGTAATATAAGTCTAGGACTTTTTATTTGGGGGCAAAATATGAATAGCGGAATTTTAAAAAATAGTTTTATAAAACATACAGGGCTTTACAAACAATGATAAGACATAGAGCATTTTTAAGATGGTGGCTATTTATACTGCTGGTTTTTCTTTTTAATATTTTTTGTCTTGCCAATGGAATATTCTATTCCATATGGGATAATGATATTACAAAATTAAGCTTTGTAATATTATTCTTATTTTGCATTCAATCAATAATATGTGGGCAACAAACTTGGGCCATTGGTTTTCATCAAAATAATTTATTAAAAATTGATAAAATAAAAGAAAATTCAGAAGTGGGATGGTTTATGAGTGATATGTTTTTGTCAATTGGCATGATCGGTACTGTTATAGGCTTTATATCCATGCTTGGCGGCTTTTCATCCCTAGATGTTAACAATGCAGAGACTGTTCAGGGGCTAATAAAAGAGTTAGGATCAGGAATGTCAACAGCCTTATACACAACTTTGGTCGGACTTGTGTGTAGTGTTTTTTTGAAAATACAATATTTTAATTTAGCACAGGGGATAGAGAGCGTTGAAAATAAAAAAGACATATAATACAAACGTAGCATTTTTGGACCTTCTGTTTAATACCTTGTTATGCTTTGCTGCTTTATTTGTTGTGGCATTTGTTTTGGTCAATCCAATCAGCGACGAAAAGAAGATTGATGTACATGCAGATTTCTTAATAACAGTATTTTGGCCTGAGGATATAGTTGACGATGTTGATGTATACATCAAGGACCCACAGGGTGATGTAGTGTACTTTGGTAACAAAGAAACCGAACTAATACACTTAGATAGGGATGATCTAGGAGGGCAGCATGACGCTATAGAGACTGAGTTTGGAAGAATTGAGTATAAAGAAAACAGAGAGATAATAACAATAAGAAAAGTTATTCCAGGAGAATATATTGTAAATCTGCATATGTACTCAAAGAGAAACTCAAAACCTAACCCTGTCACCGTACAGATAGATAAAATAAATCCATTTTCTACAGTCTTTTTAAAAACAATAGTCATGGAAAGAAGCGGTGAGGAGAAGACGGTTTGCAGGCTTACGCTAAACTCAGATAGCGAAGTTGTGTCGATTAGTTATCTGCCAAAAAGAATAGTTCGAGATGTTGGCGCAAGATCATGGGGCTTTTAAAATGGGATTGACTATATCTTTTGTTATATTATTCTCTCTGCTTTTATGGCTAACAATAGGCCTTAAAGGCAATTGGATTTTGAAGTCTGCAATTATTTTTATAGCTTTAGTTTTTTCTACCACAACCTTTATGTCTTTAGAAAACTTTTATGGATGGCCAACAACTCAATCTTTGCCTGAAGAGTTTCGGGTGCATTGGGCTTTTGTAAAGGAGCCGAATAAAAGATCTGGAGAAAAAGGCGCTTTATTTTTTTGGGCAGAAGAGATCAACGCTGAAGACTCTGCTAATAAAATGTCTTTTACTATGACTTTTAAGAGCAGCAGAACAAAAGAGGTAAGAGCCTATAAGCTGCCATATAGTGAATTTATGCATTTAAAAGTAAACAAAATAGTTGATAGGCTTATCGATGGCGAGATAGTGGTGGGCTCTATGTCTGAAGTCACCGAAATACCCGAAGAGTTTCTCTTTTTAGAAGAAGATGAAAATGGAACAAGCAGGCGGAATGGAGATGCTATGTTTTATTCTCTTCCGCGATCAGGGCCGCCCAAGAAGGCAAGACAATAATTAATTTTATATAGTATTATAAGATTGAAAGCTTTATTATTTGAGGTAAACATGAGCAAGAAAATTTTAAATCACCCAGACAAAGAAGAGCTTATAAAAAAGCTCTTGGAAGGCGATTCTGTAAAGCAGGTTGAGGGGTGGCTTAAAGAGAAGTACCCAAGAACTAGGCGTCTTCATATTTCATATATGACTCTTCAAAAGTTTAGAGGGGAGCATTTAAATTTGAAAGGAGAAGTTTTAGATGATATTAAAAACAGAAGAACCGAAGTAGATAAGGTTGCTACAGAGGCAGAGGCCCGCATGATCGTCAAGGCTTCTTCGTCATATCAGCAAAAAATTGAAGAAATAGCTACAACTGAATTAGATGTAACCAGAAGACTTCTTGAGATGGATAGCCTAATAAACTCAAGAATAGAATATTATTATAATCTATTACAGGAAGGGGGATCTCTTAGAGAAGATAAGATTTTTATTGAATATATCAATACAATGAAGGCTCTTATGCAAGATTGGAAAAAATATATTGAAGGTGTTGCGGATAAAAAGATTGAACATAATATTAATATTAATGTAGTAAATGAACAAGCAAAAATTTTAAAGGAAGCTGTATTGGAAGTCCTGCAGGAATTGAGTCCAGATCTTATATCTATTTTTATAGATAGATTAGATATGAAAATGAATAGACTAGACGGATCAGAGGCAAATCGTATACGTGGAGAGATTATAGATGTTGATTGATGGAAAGACATATAAAACTTTAAACTTTGATGATCTTAATAGTTTAATATCTTTAAGCGAATGGGCCAAAGATAATCTTACACTGTATAGAGAAGATGAAAAAATTTCAAATAGTCATTTAATATTATTTTTAGAATATATTAAAACAATAGCAGAAGAACAGAGGGTTGTCGCAGATGATGATGAAAAAGGCTCTCCAAAGAAAAAATGGTTTGATCAAATAGATCTATTGCTTGAAAGAGTTAAGAATAATGAGTCAAAATAAAATAAATAATTATTTTATAAGAAAGTTAGCCAACCTGCCTGTTAGTGCAGATGCACCTGCGTTTGATAAATTTGCAAGTAAATCTGAACAATTGACGGCATTGGGAATTGATAGCGATGAAAAATTTAGAAAACATTTTTTAATAAAAAAGGCATCAAAACATTTGAGCGCAAAGCTTTCCGATGAAGAAAAAATAAAATTATTAAAATTTAATATTAATAATTTAAATGATGCTTACTATAATATAGTTAATATTAAATTTGAAAATAATGGTATGAAAAAAATTGCATATCCAAATTTTGGCGGTTTTGACGAAGGCCCTAGTGATGAGTTTAATGTTGATAAATGGTTAAAGGTTGTTCATTTAATTTATGACTCCATAGCAAAAGAAGAAATGACAAAAGAAAATGCATTAGATTATTATAGTAATTTATTAGATATAGATGAAGATGAAGATGTTAAGTTTAGAAAATGGTTTAAATATTATAGTGATGGCGAACATCTGAAATATAGCACAAAAAGGGATGAATCCATGAAAAAGAAATCTGTTTATATTAGCGACTTAGGACAGGGGAATAGCCCTTATTACTCCGGAGGTGGTAGCGCATACTTGAATAAAGCTACAGGTTATAATATGCCTGGAGATAGTTTTGACGAAGTATCATCGGGTGCTCAGCAAGGGGTTAAAGATAGGGACGCCTTTGGCGGCTGGAAGAGCAAACTGCATACGGCTATTAGGCGTATAGATAAACTATTAAGAACCGATAAATATATAGATCCAGATACATACAAGATTCTTGCGGAACACCTTATGAATTTAAGCCTGCAAGTACATATGTTGAAATTAAGCAGCACCTTATCAGATGTGACTTACAAAGCTGCAAATACATTTGTTAAGCTGGGATATTCTGATGGAGCGGAAGTTTTAAAAAAATTAGCTCAAGAAGTTCCAGAGCAGCTTCCTCCAGAAGCGCCGGCCGTTCCACAACAGGCCGCAGAGGTATTGCCAGGAGAGACTGCTTCGCCTCCTGCTTTGCCCGAAGAAGCCACAGATCCTCTTCCAGGCTCTTTGCCCGAAGAGGGCTTAGCTGCTGAGCCAGAGCCTGAGAAGGCTGCAGGTCCAGACATCCCGGGGCCTGATGAAGTAGAGCCTGTTAAGCTAAAAGACATAACTCCAATTCCCGGAGCAAGAGCTAATGAATATGCAGAATTAGCTGGGGACCTTGGGCTTGATGATGCAGCTAGAAAATTAGACGAAGTAGCTGGAATGTTGGCAGACAGAAGGATCATTAGGCAATTGGCAGAGTTTGATATAATGCTTGACAAAATAGGGATCGCCTCTTTGTTCCCAGAGCTTGCAGAGTCACAAAGCAAATTGATTGACGCCTTTTCTTATGCTCTTACAAGGGTTACAAAAATGATGGGACAACTTTCCAATGCAAAAACACTGGTTAAATCTCAATCGACTATCCCAGGAGCCTCTGAAGATCTTGAGCAGCCAAGTGAGGAGCCTGAAGCTGTTCCCGAAGAAGCTGGCGAATTAAATCCGCTAGAATAATTAATTATATAAAAGAAGGCTGCTAATGGATCTTAAAGATATATATTCAAAAATATTGAAAATTTGCAAGGAAAACTATATAGATGAACCGTATATAGTTGGAGGCATTCCTAGGAATTTATATTTAAATAAGTCTAATAATTTAAATAATTTTGAAAAATATAGAGATGTAGATATAACTACCAATGATTCTGATGTGACAAGGCTGGCTGTAACCTCTGCTGATCAATTAGGCATGGGCTTTAGATTTTTCGAGGATGGACATGTTTCTTTATATGCAGAAAATACAGTTCTTGATTTTTCAAGTCATTTTATTTCAAGCTTAGCAGTCGAACATGTCAAGGAAGAATTAAATGTTAAAGACAAAAAATTATTTGAAGTTTACAGTAGAGATTTTACAATAAACACTTTACATAAAAGATTTTTTGATAATGAAATTTTAGACCTTACAAATAAGGGGCTGGAAGATATTGATAACAAACTAATAAGAACACCGGTACCTGCCAGAATAAGCTTAGCCGATGATTTTAGGCGTGTTTATCGGGCTGTTAATTTTGCAGCTCGTTTTGGGTTTTATATAGATAATGAAATTATTGATTATGTAAAAAAGAATAGAGAAAAATTCACCGGACAAAACAAGTGGGTTCTTAAAGAGGCTTTTGTTACTTCAATAATAGGCGAGGCAATTGAGGATGATGCAAATACGACAATTCATTATTTATCTGAAATGAACCTCTTGCCGACAGTTCCGTTGGTTGGAAGATTTAAAGAAGAAATGATTAAAAGAAAGTTAATTAACAAGTATTTGGATGATGCAATTAATTTAAATGAATTTGTATTAAATGATGTAGATTTTTAGACTTACTAATATTTTCTTATTTTATATAGGATATTAAAAACATTATGATTAGAGGCAACATGAAGAAATGTCCATTTGGACTTCCGATCACAGATGGCTGTAAATCAGTTGGTGGTATTGTTGATAATTCTAATAGGCCGGCAATTTTTGATATGACTCCATTAGAAGCGGCTGATAGCGAAGAAGAGGAAAAAGAGATTGTGGATAATAATTTAGAAATCATGCTTATGATAGATGAATATTCAAAATGTCCATTTGCTGATGTAATTTTTAAAGAAAAGGAATCAGCAGACTGCAAATATGATCCAAGACAATCTACTATTCCTGCGGGTAATGTAGGGCTTAATGGAAGTCCTTTGTATCCACATATTATGATTGGCAATATGCCTGAAGCTCAATATGGTTACCCGTTAGATTATTATTCTGATAATAATGAAAGTAGAAATGTATATTATGGACTTTATAGCTTAGTAGGATAGGAGAAAAGATGGCTAATAACTTAAAAACAACAACAATCTTCAAGGAATCTGATTATAATGATAATATTTCCTACGTGGAAGATGATCATGTTTCTTTTGCAGAAGATGATTTTGAAGATATGGCTCCAGAAGAAATTTTTGGCGCAGGCATGGCATCTTCTGTAGATGAAGATGATCTAGAAGAGGCTACTTATGGAGATGTTCTTGAGACATTTGTCGAGGGCGAAGGCAGCCTTAAGGAGATGGGCGATGATCTAGAGGGGCTTGGAGAGGACGTAACTCAGTTTCTAGAGGATCATGGCAGTGAGCCAGTTCTCTTGCCCGGAGCCGATGTTAGTTCGGATGAAGTAAATGCTGATGAGGAAGAGGTCGAAACTGACTATGCAAATGATGGTGATCTTTCTAAATTCATGAATTATATTCATGAGCAATATCCTACGAACATCCCGCAGCATGATGGTCGAAGCATGGTTGGCTGTGAAAGGGCCGTAACTTATTTGGATAAGTTAAATTCTCAGATATCAAGAGCAATCAGGGATGACGGGGACAATGTGCTGGATGTGCAAGAGCTTGAGAGTGTAAGGGTAAGTATTATGAAAGATATATTGGTGCTCAAAAACCATCTTGGCAAGCTTAAAAAGAAACTTAAAGACGAACATGACAAAACAGCCTCATTAGACAAGGGTGGCATTCCCAAGTGGATTAATGGAACTGGGAAAGAGGTTGAATATGATGATCTCAAAAAAGAGGCAACTACCCCTAGGAATATAGTTATAGCAGTCTCTCCTTTTGAGCGTGCTATTTCTGGCATCATGATTAACGCACATGTCTCTGGAGGCCATTCTATTGAGGATGTTTATGGATTTTTGGCTAAAAAATATTCTATTGATGAAAGAGAAGAATTGGCAATAATGCAGCTTTGTATGGATAGTGGCTTTCATATGTTTAAAGATCGCGGAACATATGCTCCGTTTGATGCAGACTCAGAGAAAGGCGAAGGCAAAGATGGCGTGGACTTCTTAAAAAATTATTTCGCATAGGAGATTAAAATGATAAATGAATTAATAAAACTAGCAGATCATCTTGATAAAAAGGGGCTGCATAAAGAGGCTGAGTATATTGATGCTGCATTGGAAAAGAGCGCTCAGGCGAGCGCTCGCGAGTTCAGTTCCGGTGACGTAGCTTTGATCATCCATGGACACGGAGGGCTTTCCTGGCGCGGCGCTGGTTCTGAGGCGATGCGCGACCG
>Ga0098061_1000770_pt1 | contig 15716 bp, 16 predicted proteins | sample 22_taG_FD_92579 | JGI IMG/M metagenome (GOLD analysis project Ga0098061, IMG submission 92579) | Marine viral communities from the Subarctic Pacific Ocean - 22_ETSP_OMZ_AT15343 metaG | ecosystem: Environmental > Aquatic > Marine > Oceanic | place: Subarctic Pacific Ocean | collected 2015-01-20
CTCAAATAAAAGGTGGCATATGCCACCTTTTATTTCTTCTTAATAACGTTATTTTGCTCCATTTTTATGGACGTCACTTCTAACAACTTTCTCAAGTTTTAAAAAAGCAAGCCGTTCATTTGGGACATATCGCCAGACAATACCACGCTGGCCAACTCTTTCGAATACAGTTTTAGTTACGCCTATAGATATTATTACTGCTTCTTCCTCGTCGAGAATAACAACATCACCGGGATTAAATGCACTATTAAGTTTAAATTTTAGTCCTTTAACAAATGATACTGCCCAGTCTTTGATCATCATTGCCATAATTATGCTTATTAGTATAGTAACCCATGGCATTAAGAATGATGTAATATTAAGGCTTGCGCCTAGTGCTAGTTCTTCTATGTTCATAGTAATATTTATATATTTGGTTTGGTTTATTTTTAGATAAATATTCATAATACTAAATATTTGTTATTGTCATGCTATAAGTGTATATTGTTAAAATAAAATGGAGCACACATGAGCATATTTAAAGAGTATCTAGAGAATCACGTTAAAAATCAAATAGAATTTTTAACCTTTGAGGATTACCTGGCTGCCTGTAAAAAAGACCCGTTGGTATATGCATCACCTGCTGAACGAATGATTCGAGCAATTGGTGAACCAGAGTTAGTTGATACAAGCAAGGACGCAAGACTTTCTCGTATGTTTTTAAATAAAACATTAAAAATCTATCCAGCCTTTAAAGATTTTTATGGCATGGAAGAAACTGTTGAACGCATTGTTGGCTATTTTACACATGCAGCGCAGGGACTGGAAGAACGTAAGCAAATCTTATATTTGCTTGGACCAGTCGGTAGTGGTAAGTCGAGCCTTGCGGAAAGATTAAAAGAATTAATGCAACAATATCCAATCTATACATTAGCTATAGAGCAGGATGACGAAACTATACTTTCACCGGTGTTTGAAACACCGTTGGGATTGTTTGAGCCCGACCAATACGCGGCACAACTGGAAAAAGATTATAAAATCGATCGTCGATATCTATCAGGATTAATAAGTCCGTGGGCGATCAAAAGATTAAAAGAGTTTGCTGGTGATATTACAAAGTTTAAAATCGCTAAGATCATCCCAAGCAAACTTGAGCAGATAGGAATTGTTAAAACAGAACCAGGCGATGAGAATAATCAGGACATTAGCTCATTGGTTGGTAAAACTGATATTCGTATGTTGGAGCATTACAGCCAGAATGACACAGATAGTTATAGTTACAGTGGCGCATTATGTCGCGGTAATCAAGGTATGATGGAATTCGTTGAGATGTTCAAAGCACCGATTAAAGTATTGCATCCGTTGTTAACTGCTACACAAGAAGGTAACTATATTGGCACAGAAGGTATTAGTGCCATACCATTTAATGGGGTTATCTTAGCACATAGTAATGAATCAGAATGGCAGACATTTAAAAACAATAAAAACAATGAAGCATTTATTGATCGAATTTGTGTAGTTAAGGTACCGTATTGCTTGCGGGTTGATGAAGAAGTTAAAATTTATGATAAGATGCTGAGTTCATCTGGCATTACTACTACGCAATGTGCCCCGCAGACACTTTCTGCTCTTGCTAAATTTTCTATCTTAACACGACTCGTTGAGCATGAGAATAGCTCACTATATAGTAAAATGCGAGTATACAATGGTGAGAGTATTAAGGATGTTGATCCGAAGGCAAAGAGTATGCAAGAGTACAAAGATGTCGCAGGTGTTGATGAGGGAATGGCAGGCATATCAACTCGATTTGCTTTTAAAACATTGTCACAGACATTTAACTTTGATACTACTGAAATTGCCGCAGATCCTATACACTTGATGTATGTGTTATCGGATAATATTATGCGAGAGCAATATCCAAAAGAAAAAGAAGATTCGTATTTAGAGTTTATTAAAGATTACTTGAGTCCTAAGTATGCTGAGTTTATTGGTAATGAAATACAAAAAGCATATCTCGAAAGTTATAGTGATTACGGACAGAATCTGTTCGATCGGTATATAGAGTATGCTGATGCATGGATACAAGAAATAGACTTTAAAGACCCCGACACAGGTAATTTATTCGATCGCGGCGTACTTAACGAAGAACTAGAAAAAATTGAGAAACCTGCAGGTATAGCAAATCCTAAAGATTTTCGAAATGAAGTGGTAAACTTTGTTATTAGAGCAAAAGCAAAGAATAAAGGCAAAAATCCAAAATGGACTAGTTATGAAAAACTTCGGGAGGTTATTGAAAAGAAAATGTTTGCTTCAACAGAAGAACTATTACCTATTATTAGTTTTACTGCCAAAGGCAACAAAGACGACCAACGAAAACATAACGATTTTGTTAATCGAATGGAGGATAAAGGATATACCAACAAACAGGTCAGGAGATTGGTGGAGTGGTATATGCGGGTTCAAAAGTCGAGTTAATAATATCTATGTCTAAATATATAATTGACCGGCGGAAGAATCCTAAAGGAAAAAGTTTATCCAATAGACAACGATTCATTCGGCGAGCAAAGAAACATTTAACGGAACGCATTCATAAAAATATTGTGAAGCGTTCCATCACGGACAAAGGTGAGGAAAGTATTAGTATACCAACTGATGGTATCCAAGAACCGTCATTTAATAATGATGGTAAAACAGGCGACTATGATTTTGTATTGCCTGGAAATCAGGATTTTATTAAAGGTGATACTATTGAAAAGCCGCCGGCTGGTGGTGGTGGTGGCGCAGGCCAAGGCGAAGCAAGTGATTCCGGTGGAGGCGAGGATGAATTTCAATTTAGTTTAACACGTGACGAGTATTTAGATATTGTGTTTGAGGATTTGGAATTACCTAATCTCGAAGAAAAAAATAAAGAAAATGTTACAGTTTGGGAAACACACAGATCTGGTTATACAACTGTAGGTAGTCCAAGCCAACTTAATATTGAACAAAGTATGATACGAAGTCTGGGTAGACGCATTGCATTAAAATTTCCCAAACGTAAGGAAATTGATAAATGTGAGAAAGAGATCGAACGCCTTGAAAAAGAAATAAAGCATTACAAAGAAGAGATCAAGCCTATGACAAAAAATAGAGCAGAGATCGAAGAACTTAAATTAAAGATTGAACGTTTACGCAAACGGCATAAAGCAATTCCTTTTATTGACCCAATTGATTTGAGGTTTAATAACTTTGCGAAATATCCTAAACCTACATCATCAGCAGTGATGGTATGTATTATGGATGTTAGTGCAAGTATGGGCGAACGGGAAAAGGAATTGTCAAAGAGGTTCTTTCTTCTATTATATTTGTTTCTTGAAAGAAAATACGAAAATGTAGATGTAATTTTTATTAGGCATCACACAGAAGCAATTGAATGTTCCGAGGAGGAATTTTTTCAAAGCAAAGAAACCGGCGGCACTGTTGTAAGTAGTGGTTTATTATTGGCGAACACTATTCTTAAAGAACGATATAGTCAAGCCGAATGGAACGCATATATAGCACAAGCAAGTGACGGTGATAACTTTATGTCAGATATACCGATTTTAGAAGAAACATTGGTTAAACATATATTACCAGTTGTAAAGTTCTATACCTATGTTGAAATTGCAGGTATGTATGAGCAAACTAGAGGATTCTGGTCTGCGGCCGCCCATGCTCATACTGGTATGTGGAAGTTATATGATAGTTTACACAAACAATGGCCAAACTTGGTAAGTAAAAAAGTTAAAGAAGCAGGAGAGATTATTCCAGTGTTTAGAGAGTTTTTCTCCAAATCGAGTACCATTAGTTCGATGAATTCCACAGTAGTAGATGAAACAGAGGACAACGAATGACAACTCCATTATATACAGGTGCTGATTGGTCCTTTCCGTTATTGGATGAGGTTTATAATGCGTGTGAAGACATTGCATTAAATGATCTTAACTTAAATGTATATCCTAATCAATTAGAAGTTATATCATCGGAGCAGATGCTCGATGCATATGCTAGTTCAGGGTTGCCTCTTTATTACAAACATTGGAGTTTTGGAAAACAGTTTTCAGCAGAGGAACAGAACTACAGGAAAGGTTACACAGGTTTAGCATATGAGATAGTTATTAATAGTAATCCTTGTATTAATTATCTAATGGAGGAAAACTCAATAACAACACAAACTACGGTTATCGCACATGCCGCATTTGGTCATAATCATTTCTTTAAGAATAATTATCTGTTTAGACAATGGACTGATGCCAGCCATATTATTGATTATCTTGTGTTTGCTAAGAATTATATTATGGAATGTGAGGAACGGCATGGCCAACGTATAGTTGAGCAAGTGCTCGACAGTTGTCATGCATTAAGTAAACACGGTATTAGTAAATATAAACGGCCAATAAAGTTAAATGTATACGAAGAACGCGAACAAGCTACTGAACGTAGGCAATATCTACGACAAATATATAATGACTTGTGGCGTACATTGCCAAAGACTAAAAAACAAAAAGAAAAGAAGAAGAATGTAGCCTTCTCAGATCCTGAAGAAAATATATTATATTTTATAGAAAAGAATTCACCGATACTTACTGATTGGCAACGCGAATTAGTTCGTATAGTTAGAAAAATATCACAATATTTTTATCCGCAATATCAAACAAAAGTAATGAACGAAGGTTGGGCAACATTTTCTCATCATTATATAATGAATACGTTGCACGACAAAGGCCTATTAACAGACGGTGCAATGCTTGAATTTTTTCATACACATAGTGGAGTAATGTATCAACCAACATTTGATCAGAAGGGTTACAACGGGTTCAATCCTTATTATTTAGGATTTGAAATGTTCAAAGACATTAAAAGAGTTTGCGAAGAACCTACTGCTGAAGATAAAGAATGGTTTCCAGACTTTGCTGGCGGTGATTGGCGTCAAACTTGCCTATACGCAGTTGAGAATTTTCGAGATGAGTCATTTATTAGGCAATTTTTAAGTCCTACACTTATTCGAAAAATGCACTTATTTACGCTAAATAATAATACAAATGCTAATCATTATATAGTAAAGGACATACACAACAGTCGAGGTTATAAAAGCATTAGGGAAGTGTTAGCAAATATGTATAGCATTTCAAGTATGATACCAGATATAGAAGTTGCGGATGCAGCGTTTACATCTGGTAGACAATTATCATTGCGACATAACGCAACCAACGGTAAAGCACTTACCGAAGACGCGCAAGAGGTACTAACACATGTTAAACGACTATGGGGATATCAAGTAAAACTACAAAGTGTTAGTGAAGGCGCCATTATAAAGTCATACCAGACAGACAGTATACCCCAATTAGAGATAGAATAGAGTTAATAGTTAAAGGTTGACAGTAGACCTTTATATTGTTATAATGTATATTCAATAATAGTAATTATTGAAATTGTGTTGTAATACAAGATGTTTTAATGAAACAGGAGGAATTCATTATGGATTGGCTTAATACAGTTAGAACATGGGCTCGCGCCTTAACAGATTTAGGAGTTGTAGCAGTTGCATTAGTTGTTGTACTACAAGTTCTTTTCGGCGCTTCATTACCATTTTTTGGTATTGACCCTGTTGGCGGTATTGTCGGAATAGTGAACGATTTAGGCAGTCAAGGTTTAGTTGGTTTAGTAGCACTTGCTGTTCTTTATTGGGCATTCACCAAAGACTAATACACTTAATAAGTCCTTAAATAAGGATAATCACCGAAGCATTAATGCAATTTGTATTAATACTTTAGGATTAAAAAAGCGGCCAGGAGGGTCGCTTTTTCTTTGACATTTCATTTATTTTATAGTATAATAAGAAAATGCTTGAAAAATGGACAATGATAGATATAGAAACATTAGGCACTGGCGATATGCCAGTGATATTGTCTATTGGCATAATATTGTTTAACCCATGGGACGATTATCGTAGCACTGACCTTAATGATTTGAATACTTTGTATTTAAAGCCAACGATTGAAAGTTGCACAGATATTGGATGTAGTATAGATGAAAATACATTAGATTGGTGGGCAAAACAAAATGCCGAAGTGGTTGATGAAGCATTTAGTAATGAAGGTCGGGAAGATATACAAGAGGTAATGAAAAAATTATATAAGTTTTGTGCTAATAGTGATTTTTATTGGGGCCACGGTGCTATATTTGATTACAACATATTAGAACATGTTGCTAAAGCATTGCATCGAGGAATTCCTTGGAAGTATTATCAGGTTCGAGACACTCGAACATTGTTTGGTTTGATAGATGCAAAAGTACCAACAGATGCCAAGCACCACGCATTACATGATGCTTATAGGCAAATAATTGGTGTACAGAATATTTTTAGATTGTTAAAAATCTCAAATTATAATTGATATGAAAGGTAATTTAGTTATACAAATGTCAGCAATGCCGCGGGATACAAATGCCCGCGGAGATATTTTTGGTGGCTGGCTTATGAGTTTAATGGATTTGGCATCAGCGCACATTGCGCCGGGTGGTAAAAGTGCAACTAGAGCCGTTAATAATATAGAATTTCTAAAAGCAGTACAAGTCGGCGAGTTAGTTTCCTGTTACGGATATGTATTAAAAACGGGGGTAACGTCGGTAACAGTACACGTGGATGTTTATGTTGATGATGAAATGGTTGCAAGGGGCGATTTTACGAACGTTGCGTTGGATCATGCAGGTAAGCCCCGAATCATTGGCTTAGACAAAGCAGGAAAATTAACATGAATACATATAGGGAACGAATGGTCCATGCCGCTCGTAAAAAACGTAATAGGGCAATTGGCAGAAAAAAGAAAGTTGTATTTTCTAGTACTGTGCCTTTCCCTAATTATGAAACGAATTCACCGATGAGTGATGTACCATCATTGAATAAAAGAATCCTTGGCCCAATCCCAAAACGCAAAACATACACATCTAATCATACTATAGCACCAGCATATAATAAAGGTGGATATCAAGTGATTAGTAAAGAGTGTATCAAGGACATAGGAAAATAATTTTATAATAAATATAAAACTTGGCTGAAGTCTATGAAATATTTAACTGGAAATTTTTTAGTATCGGCACCAAAGATTGACGATGTTCGATTTAAAGAAACTGTGGTGTTTATATATAAGCATAACATTGAAGGTGCTATAGGTTTTATTATTAATAAACCTATTAATAAATCGCTATGGATGGAACTATGTCGACAGGCACATATTGAACACCCAGTTGATCATAGTGTACGAATTTATTACGGCGGGCCAGTTGAAACACAAATTGGCTATGTCTTACATACACCGGATTATAATTTTTCAACCACTGAGCCGATAAATAAATGGTTGTCAGTTACACAAGGCACTGATATTTTAGTTGATATTGCCGGCGGCACAGGACCGATGCAATTCTTAATTGTTTTGGGTTACTGTTCTTGGGCACCTGGCCAATTAGAATTAGAAATGGAAGCAGGCTGGCCTCGTGATCCTAATAGTGGATGGATGTCAACAGAAGCATCCGGCCGGTTAATGTTTAACACTGACAGTTTTAACAAATGGGAAATAGCAATTGATGGTTACGCAACAAATTACGTTGATACTTTATTAAAATTTGAGACACACACACATGAATGATTTAACAAAATACAGAAATATAGGAATCTTTGCTCACGTGGATGCTGGTAAGACAACAACTACAGAGCGCATTCTTAAACTTACAGGAAAGATTCACAAGATCGGCGAAGTCCACGACGGCGCCGCAACTACTGACTTTATGGAGCAAGAGCAAGAGCGAGGCATTACAATACAAAGTGCCGCGACTACTTGCTATTGGAAAGACCATCAGTTTAACATTATCGACACACCCGGACACGTAGACTTCACAATTGAAGTCTACCGTTCTCTTAAAGTGCTCGATGGTGGTGTAGGTGTATTTTGTGCTAGTGGCGGAGTAGAACCACAATCAGAAACTAACTGGCGTTATGCCAACGACAGTGAAGTAGCACGTATTATATACATTAATAAAATGGATAGGGTGGGTGCTGATTTCTTTAGTGTTATAGAACAGATAAAAACACGGCTTGGTGCTAGTCCTGTAGTTATGACTATACCCATCGGTGTTGAAGATGATTTCATAGGGGTGGTTGATATATTAAATCAAACAGCACGAACCTGGTCGGACCCGGCTGATCCTATGTCATACACTGATGGCCCAATACCAGATGATTTAGTGGAAGATGCAAAACATTATTATGATGAGTTAGTCGAAACTGTAGTAGAGATGGATGACGAGATAATGATGGAATGGTTAGACGACCCAACATCTATTAGTATTGATGACATTAAGAAATGTATACGTAAGGGCACGATTAGTACAGATTTCTTCCCAACATATTGCGGCAGTTCATTTAAAAATAAAGGTGTTCAGCTTGTTATGGATGCCGTTATAGAATATCTACCTAACCCTACTGAAGTAGACCCACAACCGGAAGTAGATGAAACGGGTGAGGAAACTGGTGAAGTGGCCATAGTAGATGCAGATGGTCCGTTGCGAGCACTTGCGTTTAAGATAATGGAAGACAAATATGGTGCGTTAACATTTACACGAATTTACTCGGGTAAATTAAAGAAAGGCGACTCTATATACAATAGTACAAATGACAGAACAGAACGAGTTGGTAGGATATTAGAAATGCATGCCAATTCACGGGAGGAGTTAGATAGCGCAGAGGCAGGCGACATTGTTGCACTGTTAGGAATGAAAACTGTGCAAACTGGGCACACATTATGTGACAAAAAGAAACCGGCAATCCTTGAACCAATGGTGTTTCCCGATCCGGTTATTAGCATAGCAGTTGAACCAAAGTCGCAAGGAGACATGGATAAACTAGGCGTAGCAATTGGTAAGATGATAGCAGAGGATCCATCTTTTTATGTAGAGACAGATCAAGAATCAGGCCAGACAATACTTAAAGGTATGGGCGAGTTACACTTGGATGTTAAGTGTGACATATTAAAACGTACATATGGCGTGGAAGTAAGCATAGGCAAGCCGCAGGTAGCATATAGAGAAACGATTACTAAATCAGTCAGTGACAAATATGTTCATAAAAAACAATCAGGCGGCGCTGGACAGTTTGCCGACATTGAATATACCATAGAGCCACTTGAGCCGGGCGAAGGTTTTCAGTTTGAAAGTACTGTAACAGGTGGTAACGTACCTCGGGAATATTGGCCGGCAGTAGAGAAAGGATTCAAACAAATAGGGGTCAGTGGTATACTTGCAGGGTATCCAATGCTTGATTACAAAGTAACATTAACAGACGGTTCGTTCCATGCCGTAGATAGTAGTGCGGTAGCATTTGAACTGGCCGCGCGAAGTGCATTTAGACAAACAATGCCTAAGGCAGGCCCGCAGTTATTAGAACCGATTATGAAACTTGATGTAATTTGTCCTGGTGATAAAGTAGGCGATGTTATAGGTGATATAAACAGGCGCAGGGGAATGATACACAATCAGGAAATGACTGGCGTAGCAATTCGTATACACGCCGATGCACCAATTGGCGAAATGTTTGGATATATTGGCGATTTGCGTAGTCAGACCAGTGGACGTGGACAGTTTAGTATGGAATTTAGCCATTATGCCCCTTGTCCTAATAATATTGCCGAAGTAATTATGAAGAAAGTATAAATATTGTGATTAACGGTGCAAATTTGTTATGATGTTACAAATACAGCAATTATTGAGCAGGTTTAAAAAACAGCCAGAGCCAGAGCCAGAGCCGGAACCAGTTGGCGATATAGTTAATATTGAGACATTTAAAGAAACATTTAATCCTCAAAATATATATAAAGCACGGTGGGTTTGGTATCACACTATAATGGCATTTGAATTATTTTTAATTATTATCTTGTTAATTGGTATTCTTATCAAGGTTTAACACATATATGGCCATAAAAGATAACACATTTAAACATTTGAATAAATCAATAGATCCGGTAATAGATCTTCGAGACCGCCGCGCCGCAGCTGATGTTGCTAAAGCCAAACACGGCCAGCATATTTGTGGTGCACCCTGGTCTAGTTTAATTTTTGAAGCAAGTAGTGAGATTGCATTTTGCTGTATGGCAAATAGCACAGCCGGCGCCAGGGATTTACGTCAAGGCACATCAACCGTCACAGACACACAAAACTCAGTTAGAGCAAAACTAGTTAGGGCTAATTTTTTAAATGGTACATATCAGGCTCGGCTTGAACAGTTTAAAAACGGCATCTTTGAATCCGAGTTAGCTCCTGATGGTGATTACACTGAAGAAGAATTAGCATTGACATATTGTGATTCGTGTTGGCGCAATGAAGCAACATTTGGTGTGATATCAGAACCGAGGCAATTCGGCATTGAACAAGCGGTTCATGTGCTTGATGATGCAATTGCACAAACCGACCCTGACGGATACATACATAAGCAAACACCAACTTGGATTGATACAATGTTTTCTAATAAATGTAATTTTGCGTGTATGGGCTGTTATGATACTGTTAGTTCTACTACTAGTAAATATCTCGAAGCATACGATATTAGGGACCGGCAGTCCATGCCCCGGCAATCAACACCAACCGAAGTTGTGATTAGTAATTCAGATCCTGAAGGTGTAATAGATTATGTTATAGAGCACAGGGATACAATTAATATGATACATTTGCAAGGTGGCGAACCGTTTATGATGCCCGAAGTCTACCTTGTATTGGATAAATTAATTCAACATGATTTACACAAGCCAGATGGTATTAGTATATGGTGTCATACCAATGGGGCAATTCGTACATATAAAGGGATAGATATTATTGAAAAATATCTAGCCAAATGGGAAAATCGATTTAGAATTACAATGAGCCACGACGGGTACGGCCCTCGCGGTGAATATATACGATATGGTTATACAGATAAAAAATGGCTAGAAACCTTTCATCGTATACATGATAGTGGCGCTAGTATGCATATACAACATTCTTTAAATATCTTTAATATTTTACATCAATATGATTGTTTAAACTGGTATCTAGAACAGTTACCAAACCTAGATAGCGAAGGTAATACGGTAAATGAGACTCTGTCTTTTGGTTATTGGTCAGGTTTATTCGGAATTGATAATATTCGGCTTGTTCCGGAATTACATGAGCGGGCAATGGCAAGTATACAGGCATGCATAGGTGTAGTCGATTACACTAATGAGTATACAAAGTTGTTAGCACGGTTAGAAAGAATGTCTTCACTTAATATAGAATTTCACAAGTATTTTAATAAAGCAGTAAGTAAATTTGATGAATTGCGCGGCACTGATTTTCATAAAACGTTTCCAGAACTAAAACCACTTTGGGATTATTATAATGATCAAATGCGCTAATTGTGATAAAGAATTTATGCACGAGTGCAAATATTGGATTGATGAGAAATTTTTTATCAAAGGAAGCAAAAAACAAATACCGTTTTGTAGTTGTGAGTGTAGTACCAATTATTATACAAAGCATAATTATTTAAATAAAGAAGTATTAAAAAATGTCAGATGATCTTAAAAATAATAACAGTTGGTGTCCCATACCTTGGGTCACATATAGCATAAACAGTTTAGGGCACTTCCGCCTATGTGTCCAAGCAAATAGTTATAAGCCAAGGAACGATCGTTGGAAGCGTAATGTTAATATGGGTAAATTTACCAGGGGTACATTATGGGAGAGTAACGATCCTACCACAGAAAATAACCAACCTTTAAATTGTATAACTACAAATTTATGCGATCTGCGTAATAATGTTTTTCTTAAAGAAATTCGAGCGGCTATGTTAGCCGGGGAACGCCATCCAGTTTGTAAAAGATGTAATCAAGAAGATGACAATGGCATTTTAAGTCGGCGTATGTCGCACAGAGATTTACACGCCCAAGATGGATTTACTTATGATGATGCAATAAAATATACTGATGCAGATGGCACAATACCTGATATAGACAAAGTGCCACTATTGGGTGCAGACATTCGATTAGGAAATTTATGTAATCAAAAATGTCGTATGTGTTACCCTGGTGAAAGTTCAGCATGGTATCAAGAATGGTATGATACATTCCAATATAGACACGTTATATATGAAGGCGTTAAGAGTAGAAAATTACCTAAGTTTACTGGCCCAGGCAATACTAAAATTACAATAGGGCTCGATGACAATAAAAAAGCCGGAGTGGTAGAACATCGAGTATTAGACAACGAAGATACAATTAATGCAAATGTTATTTTAAAAAGCAACAATGATCCTTATGTTTGGACTGACAGTGATGTATTATTTGAGCAGTTATCCAAACATTCACCAGATATTAAGCATATACATATGAGTGGTGGCGAACCATTGATGATTACTGCTCACTATGAATTTCTGCAAGGATATGTTGACTCGGGATTGGCAGGTGCTATTACTCTTAACTATAATACAAATTTATCAAATATACCAGACCGCGCATTTGAGTTGTGGAAGCATTTTGAAAAAATTGAGTTACGAACAAGTATAGATGCCCCAGGTAAGATTAATGAGTATATTCGTTATCCGAGTAATTGGGATATTGTGTTGCGGAATCTTAAAAAGTTAACTGAAGTAAAAGCATCCGGTGAAATTAATTTATCGTTAGAAACAATAACAACAGTACAGATTTATAATGTTTTTTATTTGCGTGAATTTGTCGATGAAATACGTAGTCACGATGATATTAATATTGATGATATGATTTTACATATGTTGCACGATCCTCGATATTTTAATATAACTTCGTTACCCGATAGTGCAAAAGATATAATAGCAAAGAAAATAGAAGATATAGGAAAAGAAACAGGGTGTTGGCAAAAGCAAGGGCAGGGAGTAATTAATCATATGTACCGGAATTCAACGGTTGATGCGTTAGATCAATTTTTTGTCGAAACGCGACTAATGGATAGGTATCGTGAGCAAAAGATAGAAACCGTAATGCCCGAATTGTATGAGTTGCTCAAAGAGTATGACCCATTACAGCATGCCGCAAAACGTATTCAAAAGACATTGGATACACTGGATGATGCACTTATTGTAAATGTATATGACCAGAATATTGAAGACACTGGGCAACTAGAATATACACACGTACAAATATTAAAAAAGAAAGATATAGATGACAATGAATAAAGCAAACTCATGGACAGAGTTCCAACCATTAAAAGAAGTAATTTTAGGAAAAGCATATAGTTCAGAGGATATAACTGCCGAGTACTTCCCTGATGATGAATTGCGTAGCGGATTAAAGAGAATATTTGACGAGACAGAAGAAGATGTTTTAAAAGTCAAAGAATTTCTCGAAAGTATTGGAGTAAATGTACGCCGCCCAAACGTAGTTTTTGATTTACAAAAGAAGAAAGGATATTGCGATTTACAAAAGTTTGATTTCGCGTTTCCAGATCATCCATTACAGCCGCGAGATACAGCAGGCGTATATGGTGATACATTGATAGATTTTTACACAGGCAACAATGGCCGGTTTTTTAGTAACTGGAGTACATACGATTATTTTGTAGAGTATTATAAAGCAGGTAATAATTGGCTTTCAATGCCAATGCCTAACTTTGTTGGAGATACAGAAAAATTATATGAAGCACACGATGGGCAACGGTTATTATATCATTCAGCAAACCTGTTAAGGTGCGGCCGCGATATTTTTTACTCGTTAGTGCATCCCAGTCAAGGTAGACACATAGGTAAAGGTACTGATCTCGGTATGGAATGGATTCAACGTACCCTCAGTGATAAGTTTAGATTCCATGCTATAGATCACGGCGGACACTTAGATGGTAAATTAGCATTGCTTAAACCTGGTGTTGTTGCGTGTTGGAATAAAAATGTTATACCTGATGTTTTAAAGGATTGGGATATTATAGAGATACCCGATACAGCATTTAACTTACCTGAAGATTTTAGAAATACACGAAAGAAACGATGGTATAAAGATTTTGTATCTGATTATCTTACAGAGTGGATTGGGTTCTGTGACGAAACAGTTTTTGATGTTAATATGTTTAGTGTTAGTGAAGAACTAGTCATTACAAATGGCTATAATAAGGAAATATATAAGCAATTTAACAAACACAACATTGAAGGTTGGCCATGGCATTTTAGGCATCAACATTTTTGGGATGGTGCTGTACATTGTTTAACTATGGATACAATCCGAGAAGGTGGGCAGGAAGACTACTTTAGTTAATGAGTACATTTTGCTATATGCCTTTTGAAACTATGGCAGTTGATACAACCGGCCATGTAATGCCATGCTGTGCATACCGGCCCGGATGTGCCCCATTTGATTATACAAAAAATCCGATCACTGCAAATGAATATTTTAATTCTACGGAATTAAAAGAAATACAAGATACATTTCTTAACGGCGAAGTACCTGCTGGGTGCGATGGTTGTATTATGAAAGAATACCAAGGTATGCTTTCTAAACGACAAAAATATAATAATACTCGCATAAAAAATAAAACAAAATGGATTCAAAATAGAACATCACCTCTAAGTGTTGAAATTGCAGTTTCTAATAGGTGTAATTTGACTTGTGTTACGTGTGACAGTATTTTTTCATCTGCTTGGAAACAATATGATCGTAATATGACCGGCCATTTTGAATTTAACAGACGGCAAGAATGGGCTAAAAATAATTTTAGAATTGATGATGGCTTCATGGATGAAATTTTACAATATGCAAAAGAAAACAAAGAGATGACTGTAGAACTGATCGGCGGCGAACCGTTATATAATAAATCTGTTATACAATTCCTTGAAAGTTTTGTATCTGCAAACTTGCCCAACTGCTTAATAATTACAACAAATGCAACGCTAATAACAGATCATGTATTAAGCCTGCTTCGTCAAGTACACGATTTAATATTGGCTTGTAGTGTTGACGGAACAGATGACGTGTACAAGTATGTTCGCGGATTTGATTTTGATGTTGTTGATGCAAACATAAAAAAGTTATTAGAATTAAGTGGAGCAGCCAGGATTGCAATAATTCCAGTGTTTAGTATATTTAATGTGTTTAATATTCCGCGGTTAATAATGTGGCATAATAAAATAGCCACGCCGCATACTAAAATGAGATTAGATAATTTTGTTAGGGGACCGTATTATGCAAGCATAGAAAATATGCCACCATTTATGTTAGAGCCACTTGTAGCCGAATTAGAAGAATTAACAACAAAAAATATTGACACCATCAAAGAAGGCGATCTGGAAAAGTTAATTAATATTTTAAAGAAGTATGAAGTATTTGATTTAGACAGCCAACAACTTTCATTGCAATGGATTAAAAAATGTAATATAATAAGAGGGATGGAAATAGAAAAAATTGTACCTGGGGTACAAACTTACATAGAATATGTAAACGGGAAATCATAATGGAAACGATAAAAGAATTTTACCAAACAGAGCACACACCAAAGTCTTTGTATAACGCAAAAATATTAGACACAGATGCCCACGCAGTGTGGGATCCAAAATGGCAAACTATGTTACGAGAAGTGCCATGGCAAGAATGGATCGAAGACGATGAATTTTTTAATTGTAAGGATGCATTTTTAGAACAAATGCATAATTGGATTATTAGCAGTAAACTTAACGATGTACATGTACCAAGTTTGGACTA
>Ga0098061_1000773_pt1 | contig 15709 bp, 7 predicted proteins | sample 22_taG_FD_92579 | JGI IMG/M metagenome (GOLD analysis project Ga0098061, IMG submission 92579) | Marine viral communities from the Subarctic Pacific Ocean - 22_ETSP_OMZ_AT15343 metaG | ecosystem: Environmental > Aquatic > Marine > Oceanic | place: Subarctic Pacific Ocean | collected 2015-01-20
AAGGATGGGATGTATGGGATGACCACGATGATCCTGAAACCTGGGTGATGCAAGGCTACGGTTCAGGTGGCACAAATGGTGCTGGCATTAGGATTGGAGCATCCTATGAGGGTGTATTGGAAAGATTAGGTGGACAGCGTTTATCAAACGTTTCACCATATACATACTTCAGACCACTCACAGTAAATAAAGCAGATATTGAAGGCCGTGATAACGATACGAGACCTGGATTAGGTTTAACATATTGGGAAGATGACCAACCGTATCAAACATGGGAAGAACTACTTTCCAGTAAACCACACAGACTACCTGACGAGTTCATAACAACCAAATGGGCTGAAGAAGTAGATAAAATGACGACCGACACTATGGTTACAGATGCTTGGTTATCTGAACAATGGACTCCAGATGTTGATGCTAGAACTCGAGAAAGTGTTGACCAAGGTTATAATGCTCGAGTTACAAGATATTACGATTCGGAGTTACAACCAATAGAATATGAATTAAACATGGCACCATCTGAAGTGCAACTTTACTTTTATCCAAGAAGAGGAACCACCATGTGCGCGGGTGTTTATAGTGAACATACAGATAATCATCCATACAACACTCATCAAGAATGTGTTGAATATTTTACTGGTGAAGAAGGTCCAAGACACATAGCACCACCAAATGCACTTACTGTATGGAATGGCTCATCTAGCACTCATAGAATGAGTGCAGTGCGTTATATAATGGGAGGTGACACCAGAACTTCTGGAGTGGATCAACACCTTGATGATGGAAATTTTTATATATCATTTTTAGATTGGGGTGATGGAACTAAAGTACAATATGATGGCACCGACGCTCCACCACATCAATTACTCAGTTACGATAACGCACAACTACTAAAACATAATTATAAAAAGCCGGGGATTTATACAATAACTGGATACATGTTAAATAGAATGGATCATACTAGCACTCCAAAATCTTGTGGTAGTGGTAGAGGCTTCATTACTTGGGGGCAATGCTACGATCCAAGTGTCGGTGGTAATCCGGAGTATCCCACAGATCAAAACCTACCAGATACTTGGGATAGTCCAGAGTGGGATTATAAGATTTTAACTTTCAGAAAATTTGAATTAAATATAGTTGTAAACGTAGATCCAGATTTGGCAAACGAATTTCCAGCTGTTGGTGGAGCTGGTAACATAACAATTCCACAAAAAGGAACCACAGCAATTGTTGGTGGTATATCCAAAGATAGTATGTATGCAGCATCTTTGAAAAGAATGGCTGGTTTCGTTGGTGATAACACACGCATAGAAAACACATTTCTAAGTGCTCAAGGAGATAGGATGTTAGCAGAAAGGTCGTATGGATTAATAGACGAAGAAGCACTAGGAGCAGAAGCAGAAAAGTTCACCGGTGTAGAAGATCAACTCGAATACAGAGACTCCGCAACTCCCACTGGTATAGATCTCACAAAAGGATTTTGGTCAGGTACTTGCGCGCATAATTGGATCAGTGGTGGTCCATTAATTGATATGCATGATAGATTTACTGGCGGATTTCGATTTCAGCATAATCATGAGTATGCATCAACGTATTGTACGTCCCCTATGAATTATTATATATACATGCGTGGATATAAAAATGACAACACCGGTGAATTAGGTAGGCATATAGGATATATGGATATAGGTCAAGTACGAGCGTTTACTGGAGTTCGAACTATGGCTGATCTTCTTGACGTTCCAGATGTCGCTATAGACAATAAACAACATTGGACTAATATATTACCTTCCCGTATTAGTATTTATGATAGACAGGGAGTGGTTACTGAAGACAATCAAATCACAGAAGTAGATGAGGATTCTAGTCAAAAATATAATGCTGAAAATAAATATGGAAAGAAGCGATATTATCCTGTACTACCAAAAATTAATAAATTAGGAAAATTTGATATGGAGTTAGATCTGCAAGGTAGCATACCAACAGAGGACGCGAGGGGCGTTACCGGTGGTCTCATACCGTTTGGTGCGAATAGAGGAAGTTGGTTATCAACTGATATGGATGCACCAATTACAAGAAATAAATTAGATCCAAAAATTTGGGACGATTTAATAATAGACATAAGTATGGAAGAAGTAGATGAAGACATAGTTCAAGATAATTCAGGGATGAGTAATTTGGGTATAACAATTAACGATTATCTTATGACCACAGAAACTTCATATACAACAAGTTTTAATACACTAGTTAATGAACCTTCTATTTTAAAAATAAAAAGAGCTACAAATAAAAATAGGAAACCGTTTTAATGGCCAAGTATGATCATAAACATCTTATCTTAGGAGATCCACTTAGTGGAGTAAAAGGGACGTATGAAGTTCACGATGGTGAAAACTTTAGCACTAACAATCCATACGGAATGTATGATGTTAATTTAAGTACTCAAACTTCACGTGAACAAGTTGGAATTGGAAACATTATTATAGATGATGAAGATAAGTGGGGTATCCAAGTCACACCTAGATGGAGTACCCAACATAATTTAGTTATACACTTTCTGAGTTTACAGTCTGCAACAGGCGCCGGTGGTTGCTCCAATGGGTACATACATGACAAAGCATATATTAGAGTATGGTTTATGGATGCAGATGAATTAACAGGTCAAGGGAAAGACACTACAACAGTTGAATCTGTAGCATCTATTATCAGCGCTGACCAAGGTAACGGGGTTGATAGTTCGTGGATGGTTTACAAAGCTGATTTAACTGGTACTGCCAACAAATCTGGTGTCAACCATGTACAGTGGCTTGCGAAGGGTAATAAGGCTCATTGGTGGGGTGGCACCAATGGTGCTACCACTAGCATTTTGAGAAATAATAAGACTGTTTCTATATGGGGTGGATACGGTAGTCATGATCATGGATGGGATATAGGTAGTCATAATACTGGAGTAACACAAGCAGGTAATGACGGTTTTTGGAGTGAGGATTACGATACTACAAATTATCAAAATCTTTTTGATTCGACGTCTGATAAAGTACAGCATTCAGGTCCAAAGTATAGACCACAATTTAATAACTTAAATATAGATGATAAGTCAAGCGCTTATGGAAAGAGAGTAGGTACCATTCCAGGAGAATTTAGTTCAGTAGGAGATGGTTATGAAAGTTGGTTAACAAACTCAACGCAAGAGGCGTTTACAGTGACCGGTGGACATTTTATAATTGCTATTCAAACTAGAGGTGACAGATGGAAATCGGTTTCACCAACCTGCCAAAAATCTGGTAGATATGGATATCATATTATTAGGATTCCTAAATTTTGGTTTGTTGACAATCAACGTTTACCCGATCGACCAATAAGTAAGGTTCCAATTGGAGTCCCGGGATATTGTCATTATCATAGCCATAAATGCACTGACACTACAGCAGCTGGAACGCCTGTTGAAGGGTCCTGTGTAAACCCTGCAGGAGAAGATTACCTACGCCCATTTCTAGATTCAGCTTCCCCACACGTTGCTGCCAAAGTAGATGATGATAATCAACAACGAAGAAGAGGTTTTTTAGGGCTATGTCAAAATTTTATAAATCAAGATCTGGCTCTTACCAAACTAGTCGACTCGTGGGATCCGGTCATACCAGAATCAGTTGGGGAAGGTTTAACCGGTAGCGATTATCAGAAAGCCCTCTGGAGTTATTTATATGATCAATGGAATGCAATTGAAATGACAGATAGTTTATATAAAAGAAAATTGTATTCTGTAACAGATGGAGATGATGGTGAGTTTCTTGAAAAAGCTAGATTTGATGAATATTTATCGAGAGGGTTATTAGATGAAGATGGATGGATTAATTATAACATGGACAAGTTAGGCATTGGGTCACACGAGCGTAAGTGGTATCACATACAAGGCAGATCGGGGGATGGATCTCAAAGCCAGCTTTTTGATCCAGCTCTTAAATATATGTTAAATAATGTTAGTCATATAGGTAGTACTGCGGTTAATGGTATATCCTTATACGAAACCACTTCAACAGGAGGTGGTGCGGCTGGAGTCATGTGGGATAATATGAACTTAGCTTTTGAAATACAATCTAGTGCTGAACCAGTATATACGGAAGATGAGTTTCCTAATAATATATGGCGACTTCCTACAATAGATGGATTCGATCCTCTACAATTATGTGATTGGGATACTGTAAGAGCTAATGTAAACAATATATTTTATCACTGGGACTCGCCTGGTGACGTCGATGACTGGGAATCCATACCAAACATATTCACAGACATATATGATCGATCCACCGAAGATTTTGAAGTTGTGGCTAACGTGTCTATTACCACAGAAGATGCAGAATATTCAGTTGGTAGATATTATAATGATGAAGCTATGTTCGAAATAGTTAGTGCACCAGCGCAGGTTATGTTAAATTATGAGATAGTCGAACGTTCGGATAACCCAAATGATGCAGATACAATCACAAGGGATATTGATTCTCTTTTTGATGATTGGGGTGGAATGAAAGCAAGGGTTGTTCAATGGGGTGATGAAGAATCGTTAAAATCAGATACTGAGTTAATAGATAATTTTGTATCGATTAATAGAGAAGATTTTCCATACAAAGATGTATTTACTGATAACGATACTGACGACGGTAGGTTTACACACTCATATAACGCACCAGGTTTATATGCTATTAAAGCATTAGTATTTACGTATGTTAATCATCCGTTTGATGATCAAGAAAAACAAATGGCTGTAAAATGGAAATTTGTATCAACTACCATTAGTATAGTACAACCAACATATATGGATCAAGATTTTGGTCAAGTTGGTGGTTATGGTTTTACTACTATTCCTTGGGATGAGACGTCAGCAGTAATAGGAGGAATGTCCGAAGAAAGTGGTTACATCAAAAGTTTAAAATCATTGACAAGGGGGGCTCCATTTTCTACTGAAGAGGCACCACTTCTTTTAAAAATGAGAAATGCCTTAGATAATGATGAATTAGGAACTCATATTGGAAAAGCAGATATCAATACAGTAAGAGCTTATATCACCGGTGGTTTAGATCTAAGAAACCTTCACGGAGATCCACCAAAACCAGATCAACAAATAGAGGGAATACCGGTATTCATTAAAAAATCAGACGCTATAAAATACGCACTCTTGTTTGCGGGATTAGAGTCGGTACATGAACACTCAGCATCAGTAGAAGGCAATATTGAAAAGGTTTATATGGCTGGTAAAGATCACGAACAAGGCAGTGATGATAAACAACACGCGTTAGCCGGCATATATTATTCAGAAGGTTTTATAGGCGATCAAAGTTACACAGTACAACATAATCCGAACACATATACTAGTTTGTTAGAAATGGGTATAGATTCGACAGAGAGCGGTGAAGAATCATCAAACGTTATACTTGATATAAATTTTGAAGATATAACAAACGACTCTGTTCTTGATGTAAGTGGTAAAGGAAATATGGGTGTTTTTTTAGGTGACTATACGATACAAAAACGTGAGTATGATCAAAAACCACAACGTGACCAAAGAATGAGAGTAGGGAAACAAGGAAAGAAAGATAAAGTCTTATAAAATAAGGATGGCAATATTTATAAGTACATCAATAGGAACAACACATGCCTACAATAGAACATAACTTTTCAGAAAAAGAAATAGAATTACTTGGGATCGATAGTCAAATTGTTGACATTGAATTAAGTGATGTTACGTATGTTCGTATGTGCGTATACGATCAAAGTGATGCTTACATAACAACATTTGATACATTATCTTTGTATGAAAATACTTTAGCATATTCTTCTACAGAAGAAAATAAGATCTTTATCAAACCAAACGATTCGCTACAAAGTGCAGAGGTTGCTACAGGAGAGTATAAATTAAAGTTTGATGTACTACAATCAAGATTACTAGAATTGCAAGAAATAGAAGATGCTCCATGGACATCTAACTACAACACTAACTTACAGTTTCTTGTAACAGAAATATCACCAACTAGAAAAGAAATAAGGTTACAACTTAGAGAGACGGGGCAAGCGGCAGGGTCACCAGAAGGTGCAATTAACATACCAATAGATTCAGATATACAAGCTGTAATCACTAAATTACTTAATAACAAACCACATACAGGATACAGCCTTGGTAAATATAACTTTGATCATGTTGTTTTATTACCACGAGGATATAATGCTACGATAACAAATTACGCATTTGACACTGTTACCGATCCAGACACACCAACGTTAGTATTAAAATTTAATGAACCAATACCCAATTCACTGTCAACGTTAGACTTTGTTGATGTAGCTCGTGAAGTAGTTGATACAACATATGAAACTATTTTTTATAATGCTGCATCATATACTGAAGTAGTAGTTTATGATGGATTAGATTCTTATGAAGGTTTGTTACCGGTTGATTCAAACCAACAACAATTAGACGCTTTTCAAAGCTCAGCTGATTTAACCGGATCGTTTTCTAATAATTCAATACAACAAGTGTTGATATCTGGTAGTGATGTTAATCTTAATACTAATTTTAACCATTTTAAAAACCATGTATTTTTTGGGTCTGCTGTCACAAAGTTAGATAATTTTAAAACTAAAGTATCTACTATAGAAGATAAATTTTTAGAAATATCCAAGTCACTTGGATACATTGACCACGTTAGCATGAGCGGTGATTCAACTTTTGTAACTGATAGACGTGTAAAGTTTTTTAAAGAGGTACAAGACACCATAGGCACATTAACACCGTACGAAAAATTCTTATACTACGATAATCAAAGCCTAGCAGAGTCAACTTCATCAGCACCCGGTTTAGGTATAAACCTAACAACCAACACACCAGTATCATTAACACATTTAGAAAAAACGTTAGAAGGGTTTGAAGGATTCGGTACTGTCTATAAAATATCAACAGCTCCTGATACTGGTAGTAACGGAGAGCTTACTGGTGTATTGTCGGGTGACGTATCAGTATTTAGTGATTTATATTATGCTCAAAAGAAACCATTTTTTAACGAAAGTGGATCAATCTATTTGTCTTTCTTATTGAAAGGTGATGAGTTTATAGGTAGTGATCCAGCCCTCGCTTCAACATCACCAATACCTGCACTAACGTGGAGAAATAAAAATAATTCAGTCGGAGACGATTATTTAAGAGTACCAGAAGATACGTTACATACCTCTAGCATATTACGACCAATCATTACCGGAAGTAGATGGAGTCGCTTTATATTTGAAGCGTCGCAATCATATTGGAGACCTATCGAAGGCAGATCAGTTGGTGGAGGTGGCAGTCCAGTTACTAGCTTTGCAGGTTCATCTACTCAAGTTGAAATGTTAAGTGGTTCAAATGTGAGTGGATCATATCCTATAAAATTATATGGAAACTTCTACAGCGCTTTAGGAACTACAATAACAGGCAGTGGAAGTCCATTTACAGGATCTCTAGCACCATCTGGAGAATTATTTAACGTATCATTTCTACGTAGTGTGGATGGTGATGGGGTTCCATTACAAGGTCAAGCTCCTGATTCACATACAAGTGTAAATATTGGTACACATTATACAGCATCGTTAATAACTGATGTAAAGGTGACAAAGAATAATCCATTAAACGTATTACCGTTTTCTCATTTATATTCTACAAGCAGCGCTCAGTTCACTAATTGGTTTGATGGACTCAGAAGTTCAGCTTCATTATATGATGAAGCTAACATACACAGCTTAGAAAATAATTTACCAAGGTTTGTACGAGACTCAGAGGAGTCAGTTGAAATTAAATCATTTATTAGTATGATAGGTGAGCACTTTGATGTCATACGAAATTATATTGATAATTATGCATCACTTAATAAACGAAATTATACTAAGTTAGACTCCGTTCCAACAAACCTGCTTCCAATATTAGCTGATCAATTAGGTTGGGAATTGATATCACCATACACTGGGAGTATGAGCGAATATTTTGGTACATCAGAACAAGACAACCAAGTAGGTTCAGGATTAACAGTACAAGAGATAACTAACAATACATGGCGTAAGGTTGTAAATAATTTAATATACGTTTATAAAACAAAAGGTACAATGGCTGGTATCAGAGCGTTGTTAAATGTGTATGGATATCCACCAGACGCTATAAATATAACAGCTCAAGGGACTTCAAATCAAAATCCATTTGGAGAATTATCTGGAGTTGATGATGATGGAATTGAATCAATATATGCTGGAGTAGGTGGTAGAAAAGGTGAATATATAATCACCAATTCTCCAAACCAAATAAAAGCTGCTATAACAGCTATACCAGGAAACGTATCATTTACGCAACAGGAAGAAGATTTATTTAGTTATCAATTTGACACAAGTGGTAACTATAGTTTTGGAACTGATTGGTATACATTAGAGAAACCAATAAATACTTTAGAGTTTGTTGCACGTCCACTATCAACACATAACACACAAAGCATAGTAGCAAGTTCTGGTAGCTTAGGTGAACGTTTTTGGGATATAATCATAAAACCTTCCGGAAGCGGATATGCTGAGTACGGAGCTGTAGAATTCAGACTTAGTACTATATACACCGGTTCAACGACTGGTGGTGGTGGGATTAATGGAACTAATAATGCAGTATCTATGTCAACAGATATGATGCCAATTAAATCAGAAGACGGTTTTTGGAATATCATGTTGCAACGAGTATCATCAAGTATCAGCGGATCAGGTACTAATGGATATAAATTAGCTGTCAGCAAGTTATCTAGTACTCAAGGAGATAAATTTCAATTCTTTCAAGTAGTATCAATGAGTGTTAGTGGTGGGTTAGTAGATTCATATCATAATGGACAAGGTGATGCTAACTTTAATGCTAACCAAAATTGGTTGAATAGTGGTAGTCAAAATACTGCAACATCTGGAAACTTGAAATGGGCTGCACCTGTATCTGGAGGATATACTGGAAGTTTATCTCAAATACGTACTTGGGAAACACAATTAAGTATGTCATCGTTTAAAGTTCATGTTTTAAATAAACCAGCATCTACCGGTAACACATTATCTTCATTTTTAAATGAAGCTGTATATCAATATAAATTACAAGAAAATTATGAATCTGGATCTGCAAATTTAAAATTATTTGATACCGGTCCAGAAAAATCAGATAAATATAATATAAACATCCCGGAGACGTTTGTAACAAAATCAATAAGATTCACCTCAGATCAAATTACAACGACAAAGTTTCAACTAATATCAACAACCGGTAGAGACGATGATAATAAGATATTATTAAATCCGAGCGAATCAGTAGTAGCGAACCTTTCTCCTACAGATGATAGTAATCAAAGCATTTATAGTCCAGTTGAAGGAAAAAGAACAGCACCACAAGGGAAGGTGGAGATAAGTGTTTCACCATCAAGTGTGTTAAATAAAATTATATTAAATCATTTAGGACCAACAAATATTGCAAATCTGTTTGGAGAAAGTAAACACTTTACAAAAGATTATTATAAAGAGCTAGATGACCTTAGAGTAAATTTATTTGAAAGAACGTTGGAAATAAAATTAGATATCAACAAATGGATACGTGCACAGAGCAACACTCTTAATAATCAAATAATAGAATCTGTAAAGAAACAATTACCAGCTCATAGTAATACTACTTCTGTAGGTGTGTTATTACAACCAACGATGTTAGAGAGGAGCAAGATTAAAGAACCTGTAACTACGATTGCGACAGGAAGTGCAATAGGCCATCCAGATATAGCTAAGATCGAAGACATAAGTACAAAGATCATAACTCCAGAAGGAACGGCAAGACCAGGATTTTTGGAAGGTGAACATGATTATATGGATGAGTTTCTTGAGTCGTCTGGAGATTATAAGGATATAAGTGGAACTCATAATTATGTGGAAGATCAGATCGAAACCTCTGGTGAGAAACTTGGACTTGAAGGTGAGCATACTATATCTGATCAGTTGATACCAACTGCAACTCATGAGACTATTAGAAAAGGTACTATTTCTCGTGAGAATATCTACACACCAAGTGGTGAATGGAAACAAGCGTATGCTGGGGAAGCAACCGATTCTGCAGATACTCAACTAGAATCATTTGTTAACTTACATGATAATTGGGGTCGAGGATTTAATGATACACATTTTCCTAATTACGCTTTTAGTGCTTCAATGTCCCCAGATAACCCAACTTATAGAACTACTACAGTAGCCGAGGCAAAATTTAGAAATGTAAATTATGTTGAGCCAAATTACGTGTTTAAAATGATTGGAGACGTTGAAAGAGTATCTGGATCTAAACCATCAGAAGTAGGTCTTGGTGGGACAAAACATAGAACTAATTTTACTAATCCAAAACATTTTGATAATCACGAAATGAGAGATCGAAATAAAGGATATACGTACGATTCATATAAGTACATAGGTACGAGTTTCAGTGGATCGTTAGATGGACGACCAGTTGGTAAGACTGCTTATTTTGCAACTAAATCTAATGGAGAGATAATATATCCAGCTAATCATTGGATTCATATGAGTGAAGATCCAATGAGAATAAATTTTATAGAAGGAACTCAAAATATTGGGGGTTCAAGGTTTCAAAGCGATGTGCACGAAGATTTATCTACATCATCGTTCTATTCCGTGACAGTTACTGGTGAAAACCAACTAGTAGTCAGAAGAGGAGTGAGAGATGTAGATTCAGAAGGGCAGATAAGAAACAGATAATCTATTTAATTAAAAAGATAATATTTTTTTGATAATGGACATATTTATATATGAATTTAACCATACTAAAAGGTAACATCATTCAGGAGAATTCAACATGGGATATTTAGACGGTTCAACAGTAACAGTTGACGCAATATTAACGAAACAAGGTCGAAGAATGCTGGCGCAAGGTCAGTCATTAAATGTAACACACTTTACATTAAGTGATCAAGGAGTCGACTACGAACTTTGGAATACTGGGCACCCCAGTGGATCAGCTTATTATGGTGAGGCTATAGAAAACCTACCACAGATGGAAGCACTTCCGCAAGCTGAATACTTCATGAGGAACCGATTAGTAACATTAGACAGAGATACTACAAAAATGCCAGTTATCAGTTTATCACCAAAAACTTACACGTTCTTGGCAAATTCAACTGATAGGGATGTCGTATCAATACAAACATTAAATTACAATCAACAAGATTCTTTTATGGTGATCGTTCCAAATTCACAATTATTGATACCAACGTCACCAGCTTCATATCAAGACATATCTGGAACAGCTCATCAGTATGTATCAGCACAAGATATCCCATATGCAAAAGCAGTTATGGTCAATTCTGTAAATGGAACAGCTACAGTTGAGTTTCAACAAGCACCCGATGATACAGCACATGATCTCACATTAACAATAGTGAGTATGAATACTGGAGCATTCGGTTCACATACAGTCAGTATTCCTATTAACACAACACAAAATCCGGTACTGTAGGAGGAGATAGTAAATGAGTAACGCATCTAAAATATATAACAAACTAGTTCTACAGTGGAACAAGAAAAAAAACCGGTACGATGAGGTGTTTGAAGACTCCTTTACGTACAACGGACCACTTGAACTAGCTCAGAGATCGCAAAGGGTCAGCCGAGCATCGATACAATATACCACAACACCTCCTGCTGGACCAGCAGAACCACCCGTTGAAATAGAGTCTTCCGCTCCCGAAGAAGAATTTGTGAATACAGGAACTCCAATATCATCTGGGGGAACAATGAAAGCATTGAATTCAGCTGAAGGCGTAGATAGGATTACAGATACTCTAAAAGTAACTGCAGGATATTTTACTGGTGGAAGTGGTCTGTTAGAAGCAGATGAAATTTATACTGGTTCGCTTGCTGACAGCAATGAAAAATATTATGTTAATCTAACACAAGCATTTCCAGATTCAGCAAGCGCTGAAACACAGTTTGCAGTGGCATATGGTCACATAGGTGGCTCTGGATCACTAACTGATGGTGGAGATGTGTACGGACAAACAGAAGCAGTGTACAGGCAATGGGCCGGTACTCTTTTAGGTGAAACAGAAGTTTCTGGTGGATTCAGAATATCTGCCAATGAAGGTAGTGGACCTGATAACCAAAAGGGTGGCGATCGCGATGAAGATATCTACATTATGGTTGGTAAAAGAGCTAGATTCAAAGATAGAATCAATAAGGGTAATTGGACAATTGCTTTATCAGGGTCTCTATCAGAAAGAGGTGGTGCCGTCGCCGGTACGTCTGGAAGTCAAATATTACACCTTACTGACGATAGTGAAACTACTTCACCAACATCTACCGTTGCAGGACCGCGATATAACATTGTAAGTGGTACTCAAGGAACGGTTAGTGGATCCGGTGCATCAGATAGAAACTATGGGTGGCTATATCCAGAAATGGGTGTTATGGTATTCAGTGCAACTGAATTATCAGCAAGTGTTCCTGGAACAGATGAAGGTACAAGAGTGACGTGCAGCTTTGGAACGCAAATTGCTACAGAAAATGCAGGATATGCAAGCGCTTCTGGATTCGCACCAGCCTTAGCTACAGGTGGGGATATGCAGAATGCAATAAGATTTGCAAACTGTTTACAACCTGACGGAGCTTATCTGAAGTTTAGATCAGAAGAAGATCAAGTATCAGTTAGTTATTTCTGTAGAGCTAAATCTAATGAATTCAATTTTAGTAACAATCCAACCTTTGTTAGTGGGTCAACAAATTCAATGAGGCACTCAAGCATGCAAGGTAATCCAAACGTGTTTATCAGTACTGTAGGTCTATTTAATGGCTCAGGTGTAATGGTCGCAATGGGTAAATTGAGCACACCTTTAACTAAGAATTTTAGTTCAGAGGCAACTATCAAAGTTAAATTAACTTACTAATAGTGTCATGGAATGGCTATATTTAAACCAATTGAAAAAGATGATTTCGAAATCACTTCAACACCGGTCTTCAAGGATTACGTATTATACTCTAGCTCAGCTGAGATAAGTCACACTACATACGTTTCCGGAAGCAAAACTTCTGCTATTGGAGAACAATACACAACATCTGGGAGTATGTGGTCATCACTACATCAAATGTTCTACCACAACTCTCAAAGTCGTAATGGTGAAGCTAGATATAATGATCCAGGTGTTTCGTTAGCTTTAAACGATAGACCTCATGGTGAACAATATATAAATAAATTCTTTCCATCCGGATCAGTTTTTTCTATAGCTCAATCAGAGTTTGGAGAAAGAATTGTACCCGGAACATTTAAGATTACTGATAAGTCAAGTGTAAACAGTGCTTCAGATGGTGGAACCAAAATACGTGATGACGGTTTTGGAAACTTATTTGGGTTAAATGCTGAAGCGTCAAGAAGTGCAAATTCAGCATTATCATCATCAGAAAATTATTGTGGAAATATTTTTTATAATTTAGGTTTAGCAGTTATAACTGAAACTGGATCATATAGTGGAAGTGTTACATATCTTGAAGCGGGGACAGATGATTACGCAGTACAATATAAAGGTGTAAATACAATACATACTATGGAGACGACTGTCAGGATAGAACCTAATGAGTTTAATAGATCAATAAATTCAACAGCAAAAACTTTTATAAGTGGTAGCCCGACCGTTGGTGGTAATGAAGGATCTGATATAAACGAGTCACCAATACTTAAACCTAAATTAAGCGGAAGTGGTTGGTCTCCATATATAACTTCTATACAATTATACAGTAGTCATAGAAACACACTTGATATAACATCTCGACTAGCACCGATAACAGAACCAGTATTAATAGCCCACTTACCAAGAGCGATCCAAGTACCAACAGATCAAACATTAACATTTAAGGTTAGGATAGATTTGTAATGGATGCAAAAGATTTAACAACTAAAGACGCCAGAGTAAATCAAAAACATTTTATAAATGTTAAGTTAGTAGAACTAATTACATATAGACAATCACGTAAGTGGTATATTAGTATTGCTGTCGTATCGTTATTTTCTGTTATATTAGGGCTTATGATATTCTTTATGGCTCAAGGTAAGGATGTAACAAGTGGTTGGAAAGAGATTTTACTGTTAATGTTAGGTGGATTTGTTGGTTCATTTGCAAAGGTTATTGATTTTTGGTTTAATAATCAAGAGAATGACAATAAACTTTTAGAACATGCGGACGACTAATGAATATAGCAACAATAGCCGGCCATTTAGCATTTGGTTTAATAGCATTTTCTTTTCTTGTAAAAGATATATTATATCTTAGACTCCTAAGCATATTAGCAAGTTTATTTTCAGTATTTTATAATTACACAATTCCAGCTGAACCGATGATGATTGCTATTGGTTGGAATTTTGTTTTTGTAGCGGTTAATGTATATCATGTAGCTGTCTTGATGTATGAAAAAAGACCAGTTACTATGAAACCAAAAGATGCTGAACTATACGAGACCTTATTTGCAGGCATGACACCTGTTGAATATTTAAAGATTAGTAAAGTAGCTGACTGGCGACAATATCAAACCGGAGATAAACTTATACGACAAGGAACTCTTGTTGCAGATTTAATATTAATATATAATGGTGCTGTGGATGTTGTTGTAGGTGGTGAGATCGTTGCTGAACTAAAGGATGGTCAATTTGTAGGTGAAATGTCATTCTTGACAGAGAAACCTGCAACTGCTACTTGTATAATAAAACACGATACAGAATGTCTAGTGTGGAAGCAATATGAATTCAAGCAATTATTAAAAAGAAATCCTTCACTTTATTTTACCATTCAATCCTTGCTTAGTGCCCAAGTATCAAGTAATTTAGTAAAAACTAATGAATGAAAAAATATCCTTTTCTATATAAATTAGATATTTATTAACACAGAAAACCGTTTATGACTGGAGAATTAAAATGTTTAAAAATTTATTAATTGGAATATTATTGACAGGAACTCTGTTTGCTGAAAATGAACTTTGGAAATTTTTTAAGTATTCAACTGCTTACGCAAGTTTCAGTTTGAATGCACCAAGGTATCAAGAAGATAGATTTGCTATTGTAGGTGGATTATCTACTGGTGATATAATATTTGAAAAAACTGAAATGAAATTAAAGCCAGACTTTCAAAAATCATTTGGTTTGAGGAAGATTGGTAGGTTTAATTATGAACCAAAACGAGGTGTTAAAAATGCTGGAGTTGGTGGATCCTGGTATGATGGTTCAGAACAAAACGCTAATGAAAATGCTACTCTCGGTCCAGTAAAGGGTTGGGAGTATTTAATAAAATGGACACAAGGACGCCAATGGGGTAACGAATATTTAAATCAAGAATATTGGTTAAGATACATTGGTGATTGGACTGTAACTAAGATTGGCTGGACAGATTTAGGTTTAGAAGAAATAACTTATGGACAAGGTGATTTTAGATTTAAATGGGCACCACCTATTATAGATGACAAATTAACTCTTAGTATGGGATTAAAACATAGACAACATCCAGTTTATGGATTTGATGCTGCTATATTAGACACAACTTGGTACAGAGGTTCTTGGTGGGATTTTGCTGAAGATGCTTTTAATGTTGATGATAATCAATGGACAGATCAAGCACACGTTGATGATAATGGTGAATGGATTAAAAATGAACTATTAGAA
>Ga0098061_1000774_pt1 | contig 15695 bp, 47 predicted proteins | sample 22_taG_FD_92579 | JGI IMG/M metagenome (GOLD analysis project Ga0098061, IMG submission 92579) | Marine viral communities from the Subarctic Pacific Ocean - 22_ETSP_OMZ_AT15343 metaG | ecosystem: Environmental > Aquatic > Marine > Oceanic | place: Subarctic Pacific Ocean | collected 2015-01-20
CAACTAAAAGAAAATGTAGGTAATGAATTAAATTATATTGAAACATCTTTTTTTGGTGAGGAATATAAATCTACTGGCACAATTACTGGTTGCAATAAAAAAAGAAGTTGGTTTGCAAATGTAATAATGCAAGATGATAAAATAATACAAGTAAAATAAAATTATGGTTGACATAATCTTGCCACAATTATTTGGTAAGCAATAATAACAATAACAAATAGGAGTTAAGATGTTTAAAAAAGAAATGAGTATAAAAGAATTTATTGAACAACCAGAAATCCAAACCTTAATTGATAAAGGTATGATGACTGTTAATGCAATAGATGAGCAAGAAGAAATCATTGATGAGAATGTTGATGAATTTGTAGATGAAATAAATAAAACTGGTAAACTAATATAGGAGGAGTAATGAAAAAATATAATCAATACACTTTAGAAAATCATTTTAAAATTCTAGAGATACAGACAGGAAGAAAAAATCCATGTGATATAATGGAATTTTTAGAGCATAGTTATTATTCTAAATCTAAAAAAGAATGGATACAATATAAAGATATGGATATAACTTATTTAGTTAGAGTGTTATTAAAAAATCAAAGTAAATTAGAACTTGATAATGATATTAATAATGATACTTTATTTAAAATGAGTGATAAGTTATATAAAATAAAACAAATAATGGAGGACTAATGAAACTATTTACTAAAGCACAAAGAGATAAGTTAATTAAAAATCATGGAGAGAATGAGAACGCAACACAACCTAAGAAACATAAGGTAGTAGTAAAACTTTTTAATCCAACTGGTAGTGGTACATGGTATCTAACAGAATTAAATCCATATACTAATGTTGCATTTGGTTTGGTTGATTGGCATGAAAAAGAAATAGGTTATGTTGATATAACTGAATTAGAAAATACTAAACTTCCAATGGGTTTAAAGATTGAGAGAGATAGATATAGCAAGATAGATAAAACATTAGAGGAGTTATTATAATGAGTGATAAAAAAGAATATACTTTTATATTCCAAGATGTTGAACATCAATCTCAAGAGAAGATTGAAAGCAGAGGATATAAGAAAGCAGTTAAAAGTTTTCAAGCTAAGTATCCTAAAGCAACAGATGTAAAAGTAATATGGTATAAAGATAATGTTGAACTACAAAAGGAACAGAAAATTCCATTAGGTAGAAAGAAAAAGCTAGGAGGATAAATGATAAGTAAAGAAGAATATATACAAGGTGAAGTTGAGAGTGCTTGGAGTGACAGAGAATTTGTTAATCAAGTACTCTATTCTTGGTTTGATGATAATGTAAAAGATTTAAATCAAGAAGAGTTTAAAGAATACTTAATTGATTTAGGTTGGGAGATTGAATGATAGAAATAATTATAGACGCACCAATGGAATTACAAGTATTAATTTTGTTTGGTTTGGTTATGATAGTAAGGAGTATGTTTAAATGACAATAGGTTATGGACTAGGAATGTTATTAGTAGGACTGATAGCAATAACAATAGGTGGGACTATAATTTATATAGTAATAAATAAACTGGAGGATAGATGATAAGACTAATAGATATAACAGATGATGATATAAAAAATGGTGTTCAATGTGATAACAATAAATGTGCAATAGCAAGAGCATTGAAGAGAGAATATAAAACTGATAATGTTGAGGTGGCAATAATAGATGATTATGTTTCGTTATGTGTTGGTAAGGATGAACTTAATATAAGATATGAAAATGATGTGTCAGATTTTATTGATTGCTATGATAATATGAGTACAGAGAATAATTATTATCCTAAACCTAAACCATTTACATTAGAGGTAGTTGAATGAAAGAACTAAAATTTGAAATGAAGTTAGTAAAAATATTAGAACTATTACATGAACAGAAAACAAGAGTGTTAGAAGATAAACCTATACTCTATACTACCTTGTCAGATATTTATCAGAGAGTAGAAATACTTTATGATACAATTAAAAACAATCAATACACACCAGAATATTATGGTGTTAAGGGTACAATGACTATAGGAACAAACACAGAACAGAAAGGAAACAATGACTGAACAAAGTAAGATACATATAATGTTAAGAAAATTAAATAAGTATGGTAGAGATTTATATTATGTAGTTAATAAAGATGACTGTTGGTTGCCAGTTATATATGGGCAAGAAGCATTGACTAAACATAACATAGATTATTTGAAGATGACTAATAGATTTTCATTTGAATTAGAGAGAGAAGAATTATAATGTACTTTATAATTTTTAAAAAGAAAAAAGATAAAGACTATAGATTATTTACTAACACAGTATTCTCTCAAGAAAAAAATGCTGAAGAGTTTGGTAGAAAAAGTATGAAGAGAACTGAAGAATATAAAGTAGTGGAATATACTATAGAGAATTTAGATGACTACTGGTATTAACTATATAGATAATAAGATATGTGTAATAGTATTATTATTAATAACCCTAAAGATTTTATATATATACTTATACCAGAAATTTTTAGATGTATAAGAGAACATCTACAAAACATTATATAGGTGTGACAACTAATCGCATTCTATTGTTGAAACAAAATTCTTGGTTGACATATTGTTGCCACAATTATATAGTAGACCAGAATAAATAAATATAAACAAAGGAGTAAAATGTTATTTATTAAATGTAAGATACAAGGCGACCCAATGTTTACAGTTGATGTAGCTTGGACACAAGAGGAAGCAGTCAACTTGTTAAAAGAATACAGAGAGGATGACCCTAACTCAAAGTATTCTCTATCAGATACAGAGGGTCAAGAGGGCTTGACTAAAACACCTTTCAATAAAGATAGGTTTAATAAATACAAAGGAGTAAAATGAAAACAACTAAAGAAATTAAAGACCATTTCAGTAAGGATGAAATAAAAATTCTTATTGAAATCATAAGAGGTAGACAAGACTTTGATGTTATGGAAACTGCTATCAGAGATTTTTATTCTGATGAGTATGAGCCTAATGAAATCTCTGATGACTATGATAAAGAATACTTATTAGAAAAGTTAGAGTTTGATTTTGAAATGGGAGGAGTAATATAATGGCAGATAGAATAATATATAGATTATGGGAGTATGATAGTTCAACAGGAGATGAAAAAATTTGGTACAGTCATGTAAGAAAAAATTTAGAAAATCAATTTCCAACTATTAGTGAAGACCAACATATCACAGAAATAAAATTTGATGCTAATGATATGGAAAGTTTATGTGATAAATTAAATAATGATGAACTAGAGGAGGAGTAATATAATGAGTGAGTATGAATATAAATATACAGAGCAATCAGTTGATGTAAGAGAGTGGAGTATAATCTCACCTAGAAAATTAACTGAGGAAGAAGTACAAGAAATAGGAATGGATTGGGGTTCATTTACTGAGGGTGAAACTTCTATTGTAGAACACGAAGACTATCCTAAATGTAAAGTTGTATTCAATGGAACTGAATATGGTGACGATACACAAATAGAAATAGAAGGAGATACAGCAGACTAATGGAAAAGAAATATAGAACTAAAGTAAAACCAGATACAAGACCAGTAGGACAATTAGCTTACAATAAACATTGGAGTGTAGAAGGATTGATAGCTTCATTAAATATAAAACAGGAGGAGATAGACGCATGGCTAAAGTTAAACAAGCAATCATAGATGTACAAGAAGAGGTAATGAATATTGTACAAGGAACTACAACACCAAGTCTTCCAGAGGTACAGACTATTTTATTTAAAAAATATTTTATGAAAGATAATACTGGGTACTTTCTAAATGAGGATGTAGTTATAAGAGCATACAACAAAGCAGTATATGAAAAAGAAAATGATGAGGAGTATGATGAGTATAAAAATTAGTAAAGATAATATAGATGAAATGACAGATGGAAATTATTTTTCTGAGGATACAGCAGTTAAGTATGATTTACAAAATGGTACTATTAATACTGTAGCTTTTTGTATTTGTAAGGGAACAGCAAGAGATATGGCTAAAGGTTTAAACTTATATGATAATATAATAGAGGAGTTAAATCAATGAGTGTAGATGAGCAAGGAGATTTAAGAATAGATAGTTGGTTAATAAAAATATTCTTAACTAATGGAACAGAGAAAACAATAGTTGAACTACCAGATGAGATAAGTCAATCAATAGATGACTACTTATCAGAGATACAAGAGGAGTTAATAACATGACAACACTAACACCAGAACATTTTGAAGTGATAGATAAGAACAAAGCTAAGGCTCAAGAAGATAGAAAACAAATGAGAGATGAAGTTGCATTTTTTATTTTTAATTGTAACAGCTATGAATTACAAAGGATGTATTCAGAATATAAAAGATTAAGGAGGGAAGTATGAAGTATTGGTTGTGTGAATTTCACGAACAAAATGGTGAAGCTGAATATAAACATAGACATATATACAATGACAAACAATTAGATGACATTGGACATGAAGGTGATGACTATGATTATAGAATATTAAATCATTTCTTTTATGAAAATATAACTAAGGATGATGAAGAAGGTGGTGGATATTGGACTGGTGATGGATGTAGGATAGTAAGATTTGATGGTATGGAGCAATGCTATAAGAAAGATTTTAAAGTTATGTCAATGTGTGGTGTCTATTATGTAGGAGATAACATTAGATTAACTTGGAATAAAACTACTGAAAGTTATGATGAATATAGAGAAGAAAAATATAGATTGAAAGGAGCAAGTACAAAAGTATGACAGAGGACATGATGAAGGAAATACTTGAAGACTGGATGAGTTGGAAGTATGACATTATTGAAATGAATAATTCAGAGTGGACACAAAGGGATGAGAGTAAGTTAGCAATGATAGAAGCTATACTTATAGAACAACATAACTTAATCAAAGCTAGGGATAGAAGATGAGTAAAAAAGTTAAAGTTAATAAACCAATTTTTGGTAGGAAAGTTTTTAAGAATAGAGTTGAACTTGAATACTATAGAAAATATAAAAAGATAAACTTAGTAAAGGAGTTAGTAGTGGACATACATCAAGCAGTAGGTATAGCTGAAGGTTATATACCAAGTGATAGTGCAGAGGAAGAGTTAAGAGCATGGCAAATGTTAATTGATACTGGAGTTTGTTGGAAGCTTCAAGGTTGGTTTGGCAGACAAGCACATTGGTTAATAGAAAATAATATATGTAAAGCAAAGGTAGTAAATTAATGCTTGACATTTTTTTTATTTGTGGTATAAGATTAGTATGATTTTTAAAAAATTAATAGTAAGATTGCGTATGTGGTATGCTGATATGAGAGGACATCATGGTAAGAAGTGGAACTATGAACCTTCAGAATGGTATATGGGTATGCATAATAAAAAAAGGAAAAATAAAAATGGAAAATAAAACAGTTAAAAAATATATGGTGATGAGTAAGTTTAAAGGTCAAGATAGATTTATGTTAGAGAAACAATTTATTAATAGACATAGTGCTGACTACTATGCAAACTTAATGACTGAAGAAAAAGATTATAAAGATATAGAATACTTTTTGTTTGAACAAAGTGTTGCTTATCATCACAAAGACAATGTAGATGATGATGGTATTCCTTTTTAATTATGGCAGGAAGAAATTATAAATGGTTGGAGAAAGATATGTTAACACCAAGACAATTAAAGTTATTTAAATATTTAGTAGCTTATAAAAAGAAGCATGAGATAATGCCTAAGTTTGATGAGATAAGAGAGTACATGAATATTAAATCAAAGAGTGGTGTTTATCAAATGCTTGGGTACATAGAATGGAAAGGATATATTAAAAGGTATCCTGCACACGCAAGAGCAATAACAATTTTAAAGGAGGTAGCTTGAGTAACTCTGAACTCTATCAAATAGAAAAGGATGCTTTTTTAGCAGGTCTATTTGATGCTGATGGTTGCGTTTCTATTTATAACTCTTTAAAGAAAAAATCTAATAAGGTTTATACTGTTCACACTTGTGAAATTTCTATGACCAATGAAGAAGTTATTAATTGGATTAAAGATACTGTTGGGTTTGGTAATATTTTTTATAGAGAAGCACATGAAAAATGGTTAGGTACTAAACCTCAATGGCGATGGAAAGTATCACATAAAAAAGCTTTAGAGTTTGCTAAAATTATATTACCTTATAGTATTATAAAAAAAGATAAGTTAAATAAAATAATAAAACATTATGAAATAAAAAAGGAGGTCGCATGACTAAAAGAAAAACAGTAAAGAAAAAAATAGATAAAGAAAAAGAAACAAACGATTGGTTTGATACCCATGTAGAAGTTATGGGATTTGGTAGAGGAACTAGAAATAAAAAAGTTAAATCAATTATTAAAGAACAAGTAATGAAGTCATTATCAAAGGAGATATATTAATGACTAAGAAAAAGAAAAAAGAAAAACATGAAGATTGTGGACATGAAGTTGATAGTATCAATAATGTTTATATGTTTCACAATATTAAAACTAATGTACATTTATTTATTAATGCAATAGATTTAGAAGATGCAATGACACAGTTTGACTTATGTGATTTTGCATTTAGAAAAGAATGGAAAGTGTTCTTAGAAACTGGACATCAACCATCATAATATTAATACAACTTACAATAGAAAGGCAACACCCTGAACCTCTTTAAACTACTGATATTATTACATAATATTTATTTTTTAGAGAGGTTGCTAAGACAAAAGTTATAATGTATAATAGAGATACTGTCTTTAAACAAAAGACAAAATCTTTTATCCAACATAACTTAACAGACAGGACAAACCAATATGAGCAATAAATTCTTTTTAAAAAAAACATGGGTCAATGTAGATGTATGCGTTGAAGACTATTATAATTCAGGTACTACATTAGCACAAGTTAAAGAGAAAATAAATTGGAGTCCATATTCAAATATAATTAGTAAGGAAGTGAAACACAGTAGACATACAGTAGAAGAGATTGATGAAGAAACATTTAAAAATAAAATCAAAAAATCCGATAGCGAAAAGTCTACGAACAAAACAGTTTCATTCGAAGATTATAAAGCAGAATAAAAAGTCTTTATTAGAAAAGGTGTTTGATAAAATGAAATATGATATTGAACAATAGCACAACTCACAACATAGGTGAAGGCGAAGGTAGGGCAATAACTCCTGAAGTATTATTATATAGAAGTGTTATTGTTAGAGCAATCATGGATGCATTAGATATAGATATTCATGCATGGGGAAATAGTAGAATACAAATCATCAAAGAAGCTAAGGCTTGGTTTTCAAAAACTGACTCACACTTTTGTGAGATATGCGATTACGCAAATTTAGAACCAACATTTATAATCCGAAAGTTTAAACAATTACATAAGGCTAATGCTAAGAAACTTTTTAAGAATAAAAATATTCATAAGTTTTTAACTCATTATATTTGTAGCTTTCATCAACAGGAAAAATATTAATGGCAACAGGAAAGAATACTAAGTTTGATTTAGACTTAGAGTATGGACAAATAAGAGAGAAGAGAGTAGCTGACTTACTTAAAGGAAGTAAAGTTGAAATTAAAACTGAAAGAAGTTGGTGGAGAAAGACAGGCAATATTGCTATTGAGTATGAGTACAGAGATAAACCTTCAGGTATAGATAAGACAGAATCTAAATGGTGGTTTCATATCTTAGAACTTAATGGCAAAGAACATTGTATGTTAGTATTCAGAGTATCAAGACTAAAGAAGATAGTTAAGAAATATAAAAAGACACACACTAAAAACATAGGAGATTATAGAGCATCTAAATGTGTAGTAATTCCAATCAAAGAATTATTTAATGAAGGATGTTATTCAATATAAACATGACAGATAAATCTTTATTAAAAGAATATAAGTCTAGTATTTCTGATTTAACAAAAGAGAAACAGGAATTAAATGAAACTATCAATCAAAAGGATAGTAAGATTAAACAAATTCTAATACAATTAGAACAGGCTAATAATGATATTCAATCTATGGGTTCTAAGATAGGTGAACTTCAGGAAAAGCTGAACAAGAAACAAACTATTAAACTAAACATCGACAAAAAGATAGAAGAAATGCTTGAAAAAAAAGATGAACCAAGTGTTGACAACGATGATTAAATTTGATAGAAGTACAATAATAATTAACAATAACAATAAAGGAAAATACATATGGCAATAATTGAAGGCACAGCTTACTGGGCTTCTCTGACACGACCAAACGAAAAGTTTGAACCTATGTGGAGAATTGATTTAGCAGTTGATGATAAGTCAGCAGATGAATTAAAGAGCCAAGGCATAGCACTTGGGGAAACTACTATTGATGAGAAGACTATTCCAAATATAGTAAGGTTCAAAAGAAAAGTACAGAAAGCTAATGGTGATAAGAATACTCAACCACAATTAGTTGATGGTGCTAAGAACCCACTAGATAAAATAGTAGGTAATGGAAGTAAAGTCAAAGTAATGTATAAACCATACGAATGGAACTTCAAAGGTAAGAAGGGAATGGGTTTAGACTTACAAGCAGTACAAGTAATTGACTTAATAGAGTACACACCGAGGGAAGACTTTGATGCAGTCGAAACTTCTTCAAGTGGTGTTGACATCAAGGATGATTTTTAGTACTATCCAACTGTTGAAATGAAAATTAAATTTCATTTTTTCTTACTCCGAGGGGGTGGCGAGAAATTGCCACTCCTTTTTTTTGGACTCAATTAAAATTAACTAAGGGCGACAATGGAAGAAATAAATAAAAAAGGTTTTGTAAAATATCACCTACCCTGTCCACTATGTTCTAGTAGTGACGCAGTATCTGTTAACGCAGACAACTCAGCTTATTGTTTTTCATGTCAAGAATTTATAAAGGAATATGATATGGAACTACAACCAACAACAACACAAAGTAAAAATGAATATGAAGTAAAAGACTTCATGAAAGAATCTAACTATGCAGAAATTATAGATAGAAATATTTCTGAAGACACCTGTAAAAAGTTTGGTGTCACAGTTAAGATGGATAACATGGGTACTATAACTAATCATTACTACCCATATCACGATACACAAGGCTCAAAGATAGCAACTAAAACTAGATACACTAAGCTAAAAGAATTTAGTATTCAAGGTAATACAAAAGATTCTGGATTGTTTGGTCAACATCTATTTGCTAAAAATAAATATTGTATTATAACAGAGGGAGAGTTGGATGCTCTATCATCTTATCAGATGATGTTAAAAGGAACATATCATACTCCAGTTGTTAGTATTAAGAATGGAATATCTTCAGCAGTTAAAGATATTAAATCAAGTTTAGAATGGTTAGAAAAGAATTTTGATAATGTTATTATAAATTTTGATAACGATGAGCATGGTAGAGAAGGTGCAATGAAAGTTGCAGAGTTATTCTCTCCAGGAAAATGTAAGATAATGCATTTACCTGAAGGATTAAAAGATGCTTCAGATTGTTTAACACAAAACAAAATACAAATATATAATAAAACATTTTGGGATGCTAAAGTATTTGCACCTGATGGAATTATAAATGCTAGTACATTATTAGATGATGTATTAAAACCAATCACTAAATCATTTGTTCAATATCCATTTGAAGGATTGAATAAAATTACTTATGGTCTACGACCTTCAGAGTTAGTTACATTTACAGCAGGGTCTGGACTAGGTAAGACACAAGTAATGAGAGAGGTAGTACATCACATTATAAAATCAACAGAAGATAATATAGGTTTGTTAATGTTAGAAGAAACACCAGTCATAACTTCAAAAGGTTTGATGAGTGTTGAAGCTAATCAAAGACTACACTTACCAGATGTTCATGTAAGTAAAGAAGAAATGAAAACATACTTTGATGCAACAGTAGGTACTGGTAGAGTATTTATGTTTGACCACTTTGGTTCTAACTCTATTGATAATATTGTTTCAAGAGTTAGGTTCTTAGCTAAAGGTTTAGATTGTAAGTATGTAGTGATTGACCATATAAGTATTATTGTATCTGACCAACAACATGGTGATGAGAGAAGAGCATTGGATGAAATTATGACTAGACTTAGAACACTTGTTCAAGAGACAGGGGTATCAATGATAGTTGTATCTCACCTTAGAAGACCTGAAGGTAAAGGTCATGAAGAGGGAGCATCAACTTCACTATCACAACTTAGAGGTTCGGCTAGTATAGGACAGCTAAGTGACATGGTTATTGGGCTTGAGAGAGACGCACAGAACGATGACCCTGATGTTCGGAACACCACTAGGATAAGAGTATTAAAGAATAGATTCTCTGGTATTACTGGTCCTTGTTGTGATTTAAAATATGATATAGATACTGGTAGACTTAATGAGGTAAAGTCAGATGACTTTTAATAAAGTTGTATTTGATATAGAAACAACCATGACTGCTGATAAGATATGGTGTATTGTTTGTAAACATGGCGATACTTATTATCAGTTTAAAGAAGATAGGTTACATAGATTTGCTGAACTAATAAAGCAAACTGATGAAGTTATAGGTCATAATATAATTGGATTTGATATACCAGTTGTCAATACTATTTTTGGTTATGATGTATTTGCAAATTGTAAAGTAACTGACACTTTAGTTTTATCTAGATTATTAAATCCTATGATAGAAGGTGGACACTCATTAAGAAATTGGGGTACTAAGTTAGGTCAAAACAAAATACACTTTGAACAGTTTGATTATTTCTCTGAAGATATGTTAACCTATTGTAGAAATGATGTTGAACTAACTGAAAGACTTTATAAATTTTTAATTAAGAAGACAACAGACTTTGGTCAATCAGTTGAACTTGAACATAGAGTTGCACAAATAATTCAGAAACAACATGAGAGAGGATTTAAAATTAATGTTGTTGAAGCATACGAATTACAATCTAAGTTTCAAGAAGATATGAATGACTTAACTACTAAGGTAAGACAAACTTTTCCTCCAATGAAAATAGAAGAAGAGTTTATACCTAAGTCTAATAACAAAGCAAGAGGTTATGTAAAGGGTGTTCCCTTTATTAAAGTTAAATACAAAGAATTTAATTTAGGTTCAAGGCAACAGATTGCTGAACGACTAATGTTACTTGGGTGGAAACCTAAGAAGAAAACAGATAAAGGTCATGTGATTGTTGATGAGAAAGTATTATCTCAAATACATAATATACCTGAAGCTAAATTAATAAACAGATTCTTAATGTTACAGAAAAGAATTGCTCAAGTTAATTCTTGGATTGAAGGCATTAAGGAAGATGGTAGAGTACATGGCAAAGTTATTACCAATGGTACAATAACTGGAAGAATGAGCCACCAGTCGCCCAACATGGCTCAAATTCCTGCTGTGTACTCTCCTTATGGTAAAGAATGTAGGGCATTATGGACAGTAAACAAAGGTTATAAATTAGTAGGTGTTGATGCTTCTGGACTTGAGTTAAGAATGTTAGCACACTACATGAATGATGAAAGGTACACATATGAAGTCGTTAATGGAGATATACACAGAGCAAATCAAGCTGCTGCTGGTTTGGAATCAAGAGATAAGGCGAAGACTTTTATCTACGCATTTATCTATGGAGCAGGTTCAAAAAAAATCGGAAGTATCATTGGAGGTTCGGAAAGAGATGGCGAAAGAGCTAAAGAAAAATTTCTTAGAGCAACACCAAGTCTTAGAAGCTTACGAGAAAAAGTGGAACGAGTGGCTCAACGAAGATGGGTCAGAGGACTCGACCAAAGAAAAATAATAATAAGACATCCTCACGCAGCATTGAATACTTTATTACAAGGAGCAGGTGCTATTGTTATGAAGTATGCGTTGACATTGCTAGAGGAATATGTTATAAGAAAACAAATCAAAGCATTTCCAGTTGTAAATGTACATGATGAATTTCAATACGAGGTTGAAGCAAGTAGAGCCGAAGAGTTTGGAAGGTTAGCAGTACAATCAATTATAGATGCAGGTAAACAATTAAATGTAAGGTGTCCACTAAATGGCGAATATAAAATCGGAAACAACTGGTCAGAAACACATTAGTACATTAGCTACTGATATTAAAAAACTTATAGCAGATATATCTAATGGTAAACCTGCTGATATGAATGAAAAGAATATGAATTTATTCTTAAATAATATTAAAGAAGCTATGTTAGCTTGGAATACTCCACCAGTAAGAACAGATAAAGAAGGTAAGCTTAGAATGTCAGTACTAGGTAAACCTGCAAGACAACTATGGTATGATAAGCATAGTCCTAAAGATAGAAAAGATGAAGACGCAGGATTAAATTTAAAATTTTTATATGGTCATATCATTGAACACTTAGTACTTTACTTAGCTGAACTTGCAGGTCATAAGATAGAAGACCAACAAAAGAAAGTAGAAATTGATGGTATTACTGGACACATAGATAGTAAGATTGATGGTGAGATATGTGATGTTAAATCTGCTTCACCATTTAGTTTTAAAAAGTTTCAATCAGGTGAGATAGTAGGTGATGACCCTTTTGGTTATCATGCTCAGTTATCAGGATATGAAACAGCTATGGGTACTAAAGCAGGTGGCTTTCTTGTTGTTGATAAATCTTCTGGTGATATATGTTTTTACAAACCTGAAGACATGGCTAAACCTAATGTTAAATCTTTAATTAAAAACTTACGAACATCTTTAGATAAAGATACACCACCAGAAAAATGTTATGAGTTTAAGACAGAGAAGAATGGTAACAAAACTTTAGCTACTGGTTGTATGTTTTGTCCACACAAATGGGAGTGTCATTCTGATGCTAATGGTGGTAAAGGTTTAAGAGTATTTAAATATTCTAATAAGAATGTTATGTTAGCTGAGGTTGTTAAAGAACCTAATGTAGATGAAATTACAAATCAATATAAGGAACAATTAGAAAACTATGGAAAAAGAACTAGTACACAAACATCTTCTAATTAAAGCAGAAGTAAAGAAACCTTTACAAACTGAAGAAGAAGTAATTACTTGGATGACAAGTTTAATTAATAAAATAAATATGAATATACTTGCAGGACCTTATGCGTCTAAAGTTTCTAAGAAAGGAAACAAAGGTATAAGTGGTGTATCTATTATAGATACTTCTCATATTGGTATTCATATATGGGATGAAGAACAACCTGCGTTAGTACAGTTAGATGTTTATTCTTGTAAAGAATTTAATAAGACTGATGTACTACAATGTTTAGATGAACTGCAACCTATTATAGTTGAGTATAAATATTTTGATAGGGAAACTAACTTTAAAGAATTAACATAATGAAATGTTTTATTTGTAATGGTGATGTACTTTGGGGTAATGACTTTGATGCTGAAGATGTATATGATAATGATGAATATTTATTTGTAAGTAATTACAGTTGTAAAAATTGTAATGCTTCATATGAAGTTTGTCATGGAAAGAAAGAAAATGAACAGTAAAAAAATGAAACCTATAAGACGAAAAGCAAGACACATACTTGTTGAATGGCTACAGTCTTTGTTGTCTAAAGAAGAAGCTAGTAAGATTAATTATAAAAATGTATTTGATTTTATACCTAATCAAACTCATTACTATGATAGTCAAGACCAATTTAGATTACAACCTTGGTCGTATAAATGGATAGTAAAAAAACTAAAAAGAAATTCAGAGTTGACAATAGATGATTTAAATGCTATGTTACAACCAAGTGAAAAACAATTAAGAAGACAGGATAATATAATATAATGCCAAGTAAAGAAATGTTTAAAGGTGTTGCATATGACAGTTTAAATAAGCAAGTTGATGGCGACCATTATAAAGGTATGAAAATTCAACCTGCTCATTTTATAAATGAGAATCAATTATTATTTGCAGAAGGTAATGCAATTAAATATATTTGTAGACACTCTAAAAAAGGAAAACAAAAAGATATAGAAAAAGCAATTCACTATTTAGAAATGATATTGGAGAGAGACTATGACTAATGAATCACAGATAACACAATTAGAAAAACGAGCAAGAGGTTTTCGCAGAATTATCTCAGCACTAAATGATTTACCTATGTATGGTATTAATCCACACTTAGATAAAATACTTCATGTTAAGATTGATGCATTAAAAGACCATCTTAAATTAAAGATAACAAGAAACAATAATAAATTAAATGAAATGTATACTGAAAGTATAGATAGTTTAGCTGATGATGATGGACAACAAGGAGAAGTATCCCCTGTTGTTATAGAAGATATTCATGCTGTAGATAGGACATACGAAAATGACAAATAATATTGTAGGATTAAATGGTAAGAATATTAAACCACCTGAAAAAAAAGATGTATATAATTTAAGAGTTTGTTTAATTGGTTCAGATGATATAGATATTAAAAAAGTAGAAACATTTGGTGTTGCTGAAGATGGTTTCTTTATGGTAAAATCTTTAGACAATCCTAAGTTTCCTGTATTCATGACTAACCCTGTTAGAATTAGAACAATTGAAACCTATAAAGAAGGTGATACTCCTATGACTAAACTTAGAAGCGAGAAGAATGATGATGATTTTCTTGTTGACTTACTGAAAGAGAAGCATGAAAACCAATCAAAGACTTAAACAAAAGAAAAGAGTTAGAAGAAAAGAAGCTCATCTTATGAGTTTCAAATTAATTATTAATAATCAAGGACAATTCATAACTGAATTATCTAAGTATCCTTTAGATAAAATACATCTTCATTTTAAAAAAGAAAATGCTGGAGTTATTAAAGCTTTGTTAAGAGAGTGTAATGCTAAGTTTGATTTGTTAACTGAGGACTTAGAAAAGATTGCTTCAGATGTTTCTTATAATTAAGATTCAACTATTTCTCTAGGAATACAACTGAATCTAACATATAACTTTGCATCATTAATCTGTTGTTTAGTTAAATCACTTCCAAATAAAATTTCATAACCATCACCCATCCCATGTTTAACACAATCATAATGAGTTTTATGTTCACTAATTACTTGTGGCATAACACATTGAGGTTGTCCTACCGAACATAACATTATTGTTAGTATATATATTTTTGCTGCTGTCATTATTCTATTATTTTTTTAATTGCTTTTGAACCATCAATATTTTCTTCAAGTTCAGCTTGTACCTTTCCACATTTATATTCTATATTATCATTAGCTGTTCTCTCAGCTACTCTCTTTCCTTTTAAACAATCACTCATTGCAGGTTGTATTCTATGTTCAGTTAATTCTCCTGCTATAAACATACATAATGCTACTACTGTACTAATGACTTGTTCCATTTGCTCTTACCTTATCTTTAAGATGTTCTATATCTTCTAAAGCTTTTTCTAATTGTTTATTAAGAAATTGTATATTAACTTTGTTAGTCATATTTTGTTCTTGAGTCTTTTCTAACTTTTCTGTTGCCTTATACAAATCTTCTATCAACATATACTGTTCTTGGTCAGTAGGTAATTGCTCACTTTTTTTAAGTAAGTCTGCTTGAAATAATTCTCTTGATGTCTCAAGTGAAGTCAACCTTGCAGTTACTTCTGTATAAGCAAACACACCCATAGCTACAGCTACAACAATACCAATCATATTTTTTATTGGCATTGCTACTGATGTGTTCTCTGATACTTTCATCTAACTGGATAACCTGGTTCTAAAA
>Ga0098061_1000775_pt1 | contig 15691 bp, 16 predicted proteins | sample 22_taG_FD_92579 | JGI IMG/M metagenome (GOLD analysis project Ga0098061, IMG submission 92579) | Marine viral communities from the Subarctic Pacific Ocean - 22_ETSP_OMZ_AT15343 metaG | ecosystem: Environmental > Aquatic > Marine > Oceanic | place: Subarctic Pacific Ocean | collected 2015-01-20
ATTATTTTTTCAACAGTATCAACAGGTTGACGATTTTGTTCCATCTGTTCTTGACTTCCATATATGTTAGCGCGAATTCTTGCGCATGGAGTATTGTCTTTTGATCTGAAATACATAAAACAGGATATTATTTTACCATATGCGTCTTCATATCCTTGTCCATTATGTGGATCTATGTACGGTTGTCCAAATTGAAATGCCATGTTATTCTTTAATTATTTTTATTATTTATTTTATACATTCTTTTCATTCTTTTTAACTAACTATAACGGTTACGGGGCCATTAAGTGTATTTAACGTTCTGTATACCCTATATTTTATTGTTTGTGGAATATCTGCGCTATTAGTTACAGATACTTCCATATATTTATATGTTCCGGTTCCAAGTACATATGAAGAAGAAGAAGGTGTACTTCCATCTGCCATTGCTGTTGGGAAACCTCCACTTATAAAGGATGTAGGTTGCGGCCATGTTTCTGGAATACAGAAAAACTTATAATCACCGCCGCCACCTGCAAATGAATAAGAACCATTTAAACTCGTTGCTAAATCGCTATTTACACTCAATGCTTCTATCTCCGATTCGTTTAATATTATATTAGTACTCTTACCAACATATCTTCTCCATTTCCAAGTTACAGTAAATGTTGAAAATCCTAAAGTTCCATTATTTGAATTTAATCCTGTTATATTCCATTTATAATTATCTGAAGTAGATGATCCTAAATCAATAGCTGTTTTAGTTATGCTTCCTCCGATATTTAAAAGTTCACTAAAATCATTAGCTAAATTTGATCCTAAAACACTAGATGTTTCTACATCTTTTATTATCATAGTGTTTGGTGCAACGTTTGCAGAATAACTAGTTGCCCATGTAAATGTTCTATTTCCACCGATTATAGTATCACCAACTTCTAATGATGTTCCTTGTCCACCAATAGATAATGAACCTACAGATGGCATTTGATAAGGATAAAGAAGGGCGTCGAACATTTGCTTAATTGTTTGATTATTAAAAGTACTACCGGCCTGTATTCCTCCAATTGTAGCAGTAGTTTGATTTAAATTAGTATATGTTAAATCATTTGAACTATCAGGGCTGCTTGTAAAAAATTGAAATCTAACTCCATCCCATTGTAAATAATAACTTATTGCAGCTATAATATCATTTGGTTCTATTGGTTCAAATCCATTAATTGTTCCTTTTTCAATGGAATATGCACCAAGACCATCTATCTCTAAAGTAGTGTCTTGTGGAGAAGTAGAAATATTATTATTTTGAAATTCAACTATGTATATTACCTCTTCACTATATGAACCGATTGGAGTCGATGCAGTTCCATTATAATCGCTATCTCCAGTTGCAAATACATCTATTACACTGGCTGGCGCTCCTATGATCTGATCAACATATTCTTTATCAACAATCGACCTATCATTATATGAAGCTGACATATCTGATTCAAATTCCGCACCGTCCGCGTTTACTTTTATAATAGTAGTACCATTGTTGTCTATATCAAGCGTTGTAAGGAAATCTATAGTAGAACCTAAGTAAATATCTTTCCATCTTAGTGTAGGCTCTCCTAGGTCATTGAAATCATCTGCCCAGGGAAGAACCGTTCCCGGTACTCCCATTTGAAGATCCATTCCAGGTGAACCTAATATTACCCAGTCTCCGTCTCCACTTGGATCACATCCACCGCCGGCTGATAATACTACTATTTTAACATCGTTAATTGTAGCAGTTAATGTTATATCTACCGTGTTAGCGGTATAATTGCTAATGTCTCCCTCTATTAATTCTCCAGTGTTTGTATCTATTAATTGAACAACTATATCATCTGAATCTAAACTATGGGTAATGGTATTTGGAACAGTGGCAACAAAATTTCTAACAGCTGCAAAGGATCCATTGCATCCGCCACCGCCACCACCACTCGATGGCGCCCATGTTGCATTACCAAATTCATCACACGTTAAAACATAATTATTAGCTTCACTGCCATTGGAATATCTAAATTGATTATCTAAAAATAAACCCTGCCATGGACTTGGGTCGCTTCCTAATATATTTAATGCGGTTCCAGATGGATTAGGTAAAACGTTTCCTTCTACTTTTAAAACTGCATCTATTCCATCTACTTCCCATGCTCCAGTTATTAAATTAAATATTTCACTGTGTTCATCTGTAAAATATAAAGTTTGAGTACTTGGACTCATACTAGTTTCCATTCCAGGAGGACCTACCCAAACTAGTCCACTTCCAACAACTGCTGGTGGACCAAGTGGAGGACTTCCCACGTCATATGTTTCTAATGTAATAACGTTTGTAGTTATATTAGAACCCTGTGTTAAACTCACCCATCCTCTTCCATCAAGGTATCCTATGAAATCTTCACCGAATTCAGGCTTATAGTTCTGTATTCCTGTATAAATTATCTCACCGACTATTCCTTCATCGGGCCAATTTGGAAAATCAGTATGTCTATATCTTTTTGCTTCTGCTACTTGTACTAAAAATGAATTACCTTCGGCTCTTCCCTGTGAGTCTATCTTAAATGTGGATACGCCATTTAGTGTAACATTTAGCTCTTCACTTATGTTAATATAATTAGTATTAAGCTCAAATAAATTATTAATTGAATTGGTTTCCTCATTATAGGAAACATTGTTTAAAAATTCTAATGTAGCATTAGCAATATCAGTAAAGTTTAAGTTCGATACATCTATAATTGCATTTAAACTAGAATTAGTTAATTTTCGTACGTTTGAAAGTTTAGAATATATGGCCATTGATTAACCTAACTATTTTGATTTATTTATTATGATACAGGTAGGTTATTTCAATAAACAATTAAGTTAATCGTTATTTATCAATTCTGTGCTATTATCTATTGTGGATCTTTGTGAAAAATTGCCATTTAAAACTATACAATTTTCTAATTCTGCATTAATCATGTGATCAGGATTTGCATCAATATATGATGATCTTATCTCATTTAAGTGACCATCATATGATCCTTTAAATATTTTAGAATATTTTATATTGTTACTAGAATATATTTTACAATTATTTAATGTAGAGTTGCGAATAATGCATGATTCTATTAAACATTCAGCTAAATCTGCTTCTATTCTACAATCAAAGAAATCTATTTCATTTAAAGAAAACCCTTTTTTAATATTTGCACCCTTCACCTGTACTCTTTTTCTTTCTGTATCATAATTTATAGTAGCATCTTTCATTTCACAACAGGCTATTAATTGAAATATTTTATTACGAATAGTGGTATAATTAGACTCAATTAAATAATCTAATCTTTTTAGATCTACATATATTTTTATATCTGGATAAGAATGTTTAAATATGGGATAAGTTTTAGTACTATCTATTGCGTTTTGATATTTTTCTAATACTTTTGAAATTTCTCTTTTTTCATCAATTCCATAGCTCCAATTATTCTTTAAAGTTGAATATGTATGTTTAGCGGTATAGTTTATAAGACTAATAGCTTCTTCTTTCTTTTTTTGATAATCTTTTCCTCCAGCATAGTTGACCGATATGTATCCGTCTTGTAGTTTAGAAAAATCGTTTCCGAAATGAGAAGACTTTGGAAAATTATATTCAAGTGGATTTACTCTTTCTAGTAAAGACGAGGTCAATCTATGTGAATATAATGTTTTTGGATAAAGAAAAATTGCTTTACTTTGGTGTATTTTTTCTTTTTCAGATGCAGTAGAAGGCCACCATTTAAATATGTGATTTTCATTTAAGGTTAATATGTATTTAAAAACATTTAAATTAGGCACCTTATGTTTTAAGTTTAAATCCATCTCATTTAAAGATAGCTTAATATTCATATTAGATCTACTATTTGTAAAACCGTATTCATTTATAAAATTCATACATTTTAACATTATATGAATAGCCTCATGATATGGCATCATACATGTGTCTATTCTATTCATTTTATGTCCTCCTGAATAATCAGGGGATACATAAAGTGTTTCATCTATTAATTTTATTTTCTTATGAGACTTAGAAGGCAATACTGTCATTCCTAAATAGTTAGAAAGTTTTCCAGCTAATTTTTTTCGTGTCTTAGGAGAGAAAAATTGAAAGGTAAAGCCAATATTAGTATTATCATATATGAATTTATTATCTATACTATTATACACTAAACGAATATTTTTTATTATTTATAAGAAAATTAAAACATAAAAAAAGCCTTCTTACGAAGGCTTTTAGGTATTTTTAATGATTAATTATTTTTTATCAAGTATCTTGACTAAAACAATCACTGCTAGAAGTCCAACAAATCCTGAATTTCCAAGCGATTCAATTAGTGCAGTTACGTTTCCTACTACGTCGATGCCAAATACTGCACCTCCAAAAAGCACTTGAACCAATACTCCAACTGTTAACAGTGTCATTAGTAATTCACTTACTCCTCCTAGGAAACCTTTGATAATTCCAAAAATCTTATCCATAGTTTAAATTATTATTTTTTTTTAAGCTTAAATAGATTAACCTATCATTGTAATTTATAAGACGTTTTTTATAAAAAAACATAAATTACACCCTGTGTTCTATTTCTAGTATAAAAAGAGATATTGTTATCGCAATAATTAAAAACTTATAGTAAAATAGTCTGCACAAAACTATATTTTTGAATTTTATTTGATGAATTTCATAACCCTTCCGGCTCTCCAATTATTTGGAATACGACTTCCTTTTTTAATTTTCTTGCTTATTATTTCATTGGTTATCCACATAGTTCCATATTGAGAATTTCCTTTTCCTAGTTGATGAATTTTTGTTTTTTCTCCTATTTTTATTTTAGTTTCTTTAGAATGTTTTCTTCCATTCCAATCTGGAGTTTTTAAAGTTCCTCTTTTAATGGCCTTTCTAAGTGCATCTTTTGCATATCCCTGATATCTTTTTCTTAGTTCAGGGTCAGTTGCTATTCTTTTTTTAAATGCATCGTTTCCTGCCATATAAAATTTCTTATGTAAATCAGGTCTATTTTCATATGGAAATCCTCCTTTTCCACCAGGCATTATGTTCATACAAAGAGGATCTCTTATTAAGTGAGAACAAACTATTTCTTTTTCTTTTTTCTGTAATTGTAATCTAGTATCGGTTGAAAATAGTATTTTTCTAATATGATTATTTGCTCCATATTGTAATATAGATTCCTTTAAATTTGTTCCGCTACCCAAATATCCATCATCTATGTTATATGTAGAATGCATTCCTATATACCAGCGATTGTTTATTTTACAAACGGTTTTATAAATTATATGGTATTTCTTTTTTTTCATTATATTAATAAATGTGGAGGCGACGGGGATCGAACCCGTGTCCAGTCAAGATTCATAATAAATTATACTTACAGCCATAGGATAAGTTTTCTTAAACTTCCAAAACAGATAGCGAGTATTAGAACTCTTAAGGTGGTTCATGGTCTAAGTATCATCGCCTTTCACCTCTTGTGCTTCCTTTTACATCTTAATTGTTTACAAGCATGCTCAACAATACGATGTGCAAAACAACTAGTCTAACTAGGCTGCCATTGCATACTCAGCGTTTCCGGCTAAGGTTTCGATGTAGGCCATCACCCATAGCTGAACTTATTACTTCAACATTGCTGTCAAAGCCAAATCGCCCCCATTTTACTTATTGTTTTTTTTATTTCCATCTATAAGATAAACATATGCTTTTATTCCCACAAAAATAAGGACAAACGTAATAAAAAATTTAATAAATCCCATCTCTAAGGTAGTTTCACCCCAAAACATTTCTGTAATTTCTTTAACAAAGTCTCCCATTATTTTCTTTTCTTTCTTTTTTGTTTAATATTTCGTATACGTTTTATTGTATAATTATTCCAATATCTTTCATGTGCATAATATATTATAGATTTTATTAAAAAATCAAATATGGCAAATACGCCACCTGCTTCAAGTGAACCAGTTATTAAAAAACCTATGATAAAGCTTAATATTAAACTTATGGTTCTCCAACTAATTGTTTTCCACAAGTTTCTTTTTTTGTAAAAATTATTTACTTTATATTTTATTTTATTGCTTTTCATAATTAAAAAAATCAAAAGCGGACTGGACGAGACTCGAACTCGCGACCCCTTGCGTGACAGGCAAGTATTCTAACCAACTGAACTACCAATCCATTATTAGTACTCCGTAGGGGAATCGAACCCCTGTTACCAGGATGAAAACCTGGCGTCCTAACCCCTAGACGAACGGAGCATTTAGTGGAGGATATCGGAGTCGAACCAATGGCCTCCTGCGTGCAAGGCAGGCGCTCTAGCCAGCTGAGCTAATCCCCCATAGATTAATATTTTGCTGGGAGAGAGGAATCGAACCCCTTCTTAGCAAGTCTTTATCTCTCGCCAAACCTTTGATCATTTATATTAATAAGGCTCGCGTAACCCACACCGCCTTCCCAGCAATATTATTTATTAATATATTTACACTAACTGCTTTATATTATACTAAATAAAAATAAAAAGATAAATAAAAAAAAGATTTTTTAAATGGCAACATCTTCTTCTGACTTTAAAATATTTAAAACTTTAAATATTGCGATAACCGATATACTTAAAGATACTGTTTCTTATTTAACAACTAAATTTAAACAGAGCTTAAAGGTATTTACTGCGGCAAGCCCCTTTGGTCAAATTATAATCGTTATAGAAAACCTATCTCAACTTATATTTTATTATATAGAAGATTCTATAACAGAATTAAGCATGATTGATGCAACAAGGGTTTCATCAATTTATTCATTATCACAAATAGCTGGCCATAATCCAAGTAGAGCAATATCTGCTGGTGGAGAAGTTTCTTTTTCAACTAATTCTAATTCACTTGAGGCAGACTTTGATATAGTTCTTATTCCAAATCTAACTAAATTAAAATGTGTGAATAATGGATTAAACTATGTTATTAAAATGCCACAGGATAATATTAAATTTTCAATGAAAGGAGTAGATAATGGTGTTAAGTTAAATATACAACAGGGAATAATAGAAAATCAAACGTTTGTTGCTAGGGGTATTTCAACAGAAAGCATAACCGTTTCTTCACCACAAAACTTTTTCGTTGATAATTATTTAGTAGACGTATTTGTAAACGGTGAAAAGTGGAAAAGATATGATTCAATATTAGATATGCCTAAAAATGAAAAGGCATATATGGTAAAAACAGGAGTCACTAGTGGTGTAGATATTTATTTTGGAAATGATTATTTTGGAAAAATACCAAAGAGAGGATCTCAAATAAACGTAGAATATTTAATAAATGGCGGTGCTTCTGGTAATATTCAAACGCTAACTGCATCACAGGTTAAATTTGAATGGGAAGAAACTGGATTCACACTAATAGGAAACGAAGTTGATTTAAATGAATATATTTCAGTAACAACTACACAGTCTCCTAACTTTGGAGCAGACCCAGAAGACTCTGAATTAACTAGGCTACTTGCACCAAAGCAATCTAAAAGTTTTGCACTAGTTAATATAGATCATTATGAAGCAATTTTATATCGTTTAAAATTATTTTCAATGATAAACGTATTCTTAGATGAAAACGATAATAGAATGTTAAATTTATTTTTAATACCAGATGTTTCTAAATTATTTAATACTGGACAAGATTATTTTACAATAGATCCTTCTAAATTTAAGTTTAACAATTATCAAAAAAATGAACTTTTAAGATACTTAGATAAGACAGGTTCTAAATTAATATCTACTGATGTAAAAATAATAGATCCTGAAATAATTAAATATGTTTTAAATATAAGCATTGTTGCATTTAATGATGTAGCAACAGAGGTTATTAAAAGAGATATAATAGATGATGTAGGAAATTATTTTGTTTCTAATAAAAGAAGAAGTAGAGTACCAAAAAGTGATATAATTAGAGTAGTAGAAGACATTAATGGCGTTGACTCCGTTTCTGTAGCCATTGTTGGTGAAGAAAACGAAACTGCACACATACTTGATCCCAATTACAAAGGATCGCTTGGACTAGATGAATTTAATGATATAATAGGAACTAAATATCAGCTCCCAATTGTTCAAGGTGGATTTAAAGATAGATATGGAAATGAATATAATGAAGGCATATCTGATGAAACCCTTGGTGCATTAAATATACAAATTAAAAAAATTATACCGAGACCACTCGTATTAGAAGATGACAAGAAATAGCATATATAGAAAAACATTTTCAAGAAAAGAACGTCTGTTAAATCAGGGGTATGATTATAAAGATAACATTTTAAAGAACACAATGTCTTCTCAAATGTTTGAAGTAAACGAAACATTTGATATGTATATTAAAGGTTTAAATGATGTTATGTATGAAAACATTGAAGCTGTTAAGCAAATAAAAGTATTTGCAAATATAGCACTTGACAAGTACGAAACTAAAATTAAATAAAATAATCATATATGTTAAATAAAGAAAATAGAAAGGTTCTAAAGGACGAAATAGAAAATCTTCTAAATAACTATAATTCTGAAGAATTTTCTGATTCAATAGTAGATGATCAAATAGCAAAGGAAACAGAAGTCACTTCACAATATGATTTTGATGAAATGAGTAAACAGTTTACTGATAAAGCTAAAGACATTACAGATTCATTACTTGAATATTATGTAGAATTAGGGATACTAGAAAAAAATAACTATGTAAAAAATAAAAAGGAATTAGATACATTAAACATATCTAATATGTTTTTTCAAATAAAGACACTTAAAATTACTATTACTAAAATAATGGAAGAAATAACAACAGGAAACACTCATCCTAGGTTAATAGAAGTGTTTGGTCAATTACAAGATAAGCTTAGATCAGTTACTCAAACTCAAGCTAATTATATGTTATTCTTAGAAGAAACTTACAAAAAAATAAATTCAGAAGGTCCCGCTAATGATAATACTAATTTAAAAATAGAATCAAATCCAAATGAAGGAGAATTTTTTATAACCGTTGGCACCAAAAATATGGTAGATGCTCTACCGGAAACTGAACAAAATGAAGTTGATAAAGAATTAATAGACCCTGCTAATAAATCAACACTTATTAAAGATACTAATATTACAATTGAGAAGGACGAAGAGGGGCCAGATATAATTGATGTAACAGAAATAATATAAAATATTTATATGAAAAATATAATTTCATCAACAGGATCGTTTTCAGCACTAGGAATATCTAGAATAAATGGAAACGACGATAGTTTTATATGGAACTCAGAAAAAGTAAACAATATACTTAATAGAGTTGAAGGTGAAGGAATGGATATTCGTGGAATGAAGAGTACCCCATTCAAAGATAATGATATACTTCTTAAAAGAGCAAGGCTTCCATTTGAATATACTCCAGAAGAATGGGAAGAACTAGAAAAATGTAAAAGAAATCCAATGTATTTTGCAGAAAAGTTTGCGTTTATTAAAACGCCAACTGGAAATAAATCTGTAGAAAACGCAGGTGGACTTAGAGACTATCAAGAACAAATAATAGATTCTATACATAATGAAAAATATAACATATTATTAGCAAGTAGACAAATAGGAAAAACTGTTACTACTGGAATTTATATAGTTTGGTTCATGTTATTTCATTCAGAAAAAAATGTATTAATGGTAGCAGATAATATGAATACTACTAAAGAAATAATGGAAAAAATAAGAATCGTGTTAGATAACTTACCATTTTATATGAAACCGGGTATTCAAAAAATAAATGAATCAAGTATAAGATTTGATAACGACAGTAGGTTAATATTAAGAACTACCACTAAAAAATCTGGTATTGGTATGACAGTTAACTTTTTGTATATAGATGAGTTTGCTCACATAACAGAATCTAACTTAGATAGGTTTTATAGAGCTATTCTACCAACGATTACTGAAGATCCTAATGCTAAAATAGTTATAACTTCTACTCCCAATGGAAGAAATAAATTTTGGGAAATATGGAAAGATGCCATAGATAGAGTAAATGAATACAATCCAATGAGAGTAGATTGGTGGCAGGTTCCGGGAAGAGATGAAATGTGGAAAAAGAAAACCATTGCTAATATGGGATCTGAAACAGATTTTAATCAGGAATATGGGTTACAGTTTTTTTCGTCAGATAGATTACTATTAGCTTCAAATGATTTAAAGAAACTAGATATAATGAAAACTGAATATATTCCAGCTTCATTAGATTTACGAGAAGATTTATTTTTTATTAATGATTATTTGTATTTCCATGAAAAATATTCTAAACTTACAATGGATGATTTTAGAAACGATGATTCTAAATTTGTATTTTCTGTAGACACAGCTGATGGCGTTGGCGCAGATTATTCTGTAATAAACATATTTAAACTGGTTCCATTGCCTGTAAAAAATCTCTTATTGAAAAAGAATACCGTTAGAAAGGAATTAGACTGCCTCTCCTTGGTTCAAATTGGAACGTTTAGGTCTAATAATTTAAACATTGGAGATTTTTCTATTGCTTTAGAAACTTTAGCATATAGTGTGTTTAATCCTGAAAACATTAGAATTGTGTTAGAATTAAATCATAAAGGAGACTTAATAGCTAATAGATTAGAAACAAATGAGGAATATTGGTGGGGACAAATGGTGCACACTAAACACACTGAAATGGCAAAAAATTTAAAAGTAGGCGTTAGGCTTGGACCAACTAATAAATTAAGATATTGTGAAAAGTTTAAATATTTAGTTTCCATTAATAAGATAATTCCAAATGAATATGATACTTTTTTAGAATTATCATGTTTTGGTAAATCTAGAGGTGGAACATATAGAAGTCAAAATGGAAATGATGATTTAGCTATTACCTCAATTAACCTTTCTCCATTTTTCGATTCTCCACAGTTTAGTGAAATTGGAAACGAAGTTTATGAAAATACTTCTACTGAATATAAAAATGAATTATATGATAAAATATTAAATATTAATATGAATTTAAATAAAAAATCATTTGATTTCAATAGACTACATGAATTAAATGATAGTTTAAATTTAAATACAAGTAAAGCTAAATCTGATAATAAAAACGTATTCGATTTAGATGTATTAAACCAAATGAGAAAAGATAGAGATAATTTTTTTAAAAAGTAAAAAATATTTAGTATAATATTTGTACAAATATTTTTATAAAAATAAAATACCATATAAGATGAAAAAGAATATTAACTCACCATTTAAAAGACTAGAAATAACGGAGCAAATTCCATTAGACACAGTTCTTGCCGAAAACAAAAATATTGTATATGATGCAATATTAGATTCAATTGAAAAATCATATAAGGAAAAACCATCAGAAATAAAAGTATTAGAATTAAATATTGGTGGCGTTTCTTCATCCTTAACCATAGAGAAAAAGGATTATATTCCAGCTCTTAAGAATGCGCTATCATATTTTGAAAGGATGGATATAGAAGAATATGAAAAATGTTCAAGATGTTTAAATATAGTAAAGTATTTAAACAATAAGTAAAACTTAGTATAATATAAAGTCTATTTCAATAATAGCGTTAAAAAACACAGAAAAAATATGCCAACACCTAAGACTTCAACCGGATTCGAATCAATTAACAAACAAATAAATGATAGGATACAGGAAATATCATTAAAATTAAAAAAAGGAACATATACTAAAAGAGAAAAGAATGAAATAGCGGAATTAATATATCCAAAGTTAAAATACCATATATGGAAATTTTGTAAAAATGACTATGATACAGAAGAAGCTTTACATTTTACATTACATAAAATATTTAAAAACATACATCAATTTAATCCAGAAACCGGTAGGTTTACGACATGGGCATTTACAATAGCTAAAAATGAAACGTTATATTATCTTGATAGAAAAAATAAAGATATTCCTTATTATATAGAAATTAACGAGGTCTTCTCGGATATATTTAAAGGTAATGATTTAAGCAATAATGAAGAAGAAAGACAAATTGAACTATCTTCTATATATGATAAAACCATTTTAGAAATATTTAATTTAAATGACGAAGTTTTAAAAAATATAGCTATTGATAAAATAGTTAACAATGATAAAGTTAAGGAAATAGCTTTAAAATATGATATGAAAGAAAATACAGTTAAAACAAAATTAAGAAAAGCAAGGTTTGAAATTAAGAAATCTATGCTAAAAAAAGATCCATTGGTTAACGAAAAACTATTAGAGCTTTTACCAAACTTTAAAGCTAAAATACAATGAAAGCATTACTTAAATTCATCAATCCTATTTTTATTATAAAAAAATTATTTTTAATTATAAAGGAAATATATTTATTTTCTATTTATAGAAAATCTATATTAGAATTAGAAAGAGTAGGAATTTTAAAGGAAAGGGGTTTTTATAGAAATGGAATAATGTTTGGATTAACATATGGCGTTAACTTAAAGGCTGAAACATTATTATATGGCGGAGAAGGAGATGATTTAAAAAAGTTTGAATTAAGTTTTATTGGTAAAGCAATAGCTAAACACAATGATATATTTATAAATCACAATATTTTAGAATTAATAAAAACTAGAGCAGAAAGAGTAAAAAATTTAGATTATTATGGATACATTGTTCATTTAGACTTTGCTTTTAAACAGGTTTCTACAATTAATATAATTTGGGTTATATCATATTTAACATTTATAAGCATACTACTTATAAAATACACTCCTCTCATTATTAATATGATCCCATAAATATATAAAAATAAACAATAATTAAATGAGAAGAGGTTTATTGGCCTACCTTACCCCAGTAGTGGCCTTATCTATTGCAGGAATCGCTGCATATTATTCAGTTTTTGGTTTATCTAAATTGTTCGCAGGTGCTGCGTTCGGGGTTATTATAATGGCAAGTGCATTAGAAGTAGGAAAACTATTAGGAGCTTCGCTTCTTCATACATATTGGAAAAAATTAAGTGCCTGGTTAAGGGTATATCTAACAATTGCTGTTTTAACATTAATGTTTATAACGAGCGCAGGAATATACGGATATCTTTCTAGTGCATATGAAACAACGGCAGCTCATTCAGAGATAGTTAATAAAGAATTAGCTGTTATTGAAATGAAAAAAAATAGGTTCATTGAAAGTAAAACAGAACTATCTAATGAAAAAACACAACTTGTAAAATCAATAAATGATTTAAGAATATCTATTTCCAATCCCCATCAGGTTCAATATATTGATAGGGAATCAGGACAGTTGATAACCACAACGTCTAGCTCTACAAGAAGGGCTCTTCAAAAAGAATTAAATAAAGCAATATCTGATAGAGATACTATAGCTATAAAAATAGAAGCTGCTTCAGATAGTATATCTAAATTGGATATAGTTATGTTAAATAAAGAGCTTTCTAATGAAGCTGAGCGCGAATTAGGACCTTTAAAGTATTTAGCAAAGGTTTTAGACATGCCTATGGATACTGTTATAAATTGGTTTATGCTATTAATAATATTCGTATTTGATCCGCTCGCGGTCGTATTAATTATAATAGTAAATATAATATGGAAAAGAAATCCTGAAGAAATTAAAAAACTAAATAAAATTAAGGATGAGGAAAAAACTATTCCGTCTGGAATAAAGATATCACCCGATGAAAACGCAAGTGTATTAAACGAAAGAGCCCGAGATAAAAATTGGAGGGAAAATAAAAAAATGCAATATTCAAAGATATTTAATAGAATTCCAGAAGATATTAAGTTTGATGATGAAAATTCAAAGTCAAATGATGAATCAGATGAAAAGAAGGAGATTAAAGCCGCAACTTCTAATTCATCTGAGTCTAAAAACGATGAAGTAGAAGAAATTAAGGAAATCAAAGAGGAGGAGAAGATAGAACCTAAAAAAGACGAATATATAAAAAAAGAAGTAGTTATAAGAGAAAGACCTATTAATAAAGGAAAACGGCCCTCTGCAAACAAGAAAAAGAAATCTAAAGGTCGACCGGTCAAAAAGAAAAAAATTATTAACACTTCTACTAGTTTAGGTAAAGGTTTATCTGGATTAGATAAAAAACATAATGAATAGATGGCAAACAATTGTTTAAATACTGCATGTGGAACAATACCCACTAAACCAATAATGACATTAATAGATCAGTGTTTTACAGTTTCTGATTGCGATACCACAACAGCTCAGTTTTGTTTAGATGAATTCGCGTATCCCGTAGATGGATATAGGTGTTATAACTTAGAAATACCTAAGTCATGTGAAGGTTGCTTAGATGAATCCATAACGCTATTCGATAATGAAATAGAAATAGCCTCTCCTAGTGAAGATTTAAGTAAAGAAAAATTGTATGCAAGGGGACTATTGTTATATATTGATTACCAATTCGAAGATTCTAATGGAGAAGAGGTTCCATTAAAGGCGAAAAAAGCATGGATCACTATAACAAATGCAAACAATGAAGAATGCACGTATCCAATGTATAATTTTTTTAGTATTTTTACAAATCCTGAAACAGTTGATCCATCGGATTTTATAAATAAAATAAAAGTAACTAACCCGAGTGATAAGTATAGTTTTGATGTGAGAGCATTGGTGATACTTACAAAATCGGCAACGATATAAAAATTAATAATAGATTAAAATGATATTAAGTAGCGCAGTAGAATTAATAAATTTAGCAGACTTTAGCTCAACCACACCGGGCACTGATTATTTACCAACGTTTATAACAACGCAAAAAGCAGGATTTAGTACATCTATGGGATTCTGGCAAATCGGATCGGAAGAACAACATGGATTTGATCACTCTCCTGTGTTTAAAATGATCTTTGCAGATCTTACGGCGGTTGTTGCGTCTCATATTAAAATATGGGGAATAGACAACCAAGATGACGATGCCCCTGAATTTCCAGTAGCTTTTCTAACAAATAATCCTGAATTGGAAATATATCTTAATAAATTTGAATTTACTGATGGTGGTGGAAATGTTATTCCAGCCGGCGGTGCTTATACAATAGTTGGATGCAAGAAAAGACAGTATCCAATTGTACTTTAATAAAAATTTAAAGATATGCAGTTAGACAGTAGCGTAGAATCCATAATATTACAACCGGCGATGCCAAATCAATTAGCTAGCAATGTTGTTATAGCTGAAGTCCTATACGATATCCCAGGCCTCGATACTAATTTTGAATGGGTGGTTTTGTATAATCCCACTGATACTGCTATTAGTTTAGAAGGTTGGGAAATACAAGCAGGTGGTGCTTCTTTTAAAACCCCCGGATCAGGAGGTAGTCCTGGAAATTGGCAAATAATTCCAGCGGGGCAAGCAATACAACCTCATTCTTATTATTTAATAGCTGAAACAGCAATGGGTGCAGGAATTGCTGCAGACCACATAGCTGATACAATGGCTATACAAAATGGAGGCAGTAGAACAGACGGAGTAAGAATAATAGATGGTCCTCACACGGGTCCATTTAATGTTATTGATACTTTATTATACGATTCTCCTAATCTTAGTGGACTCCCAGATAACACTGGTGCTCCGGGAACAAGCTTTGCTCCTGACGTAGCTGCTGGTCGTTCTTTAAAAAGAAAAAGCGATCCGGGTGGATATACTTCCGGTGAAGGAAATGGTTTTCAAACAAATCAAAGCGGAGAC
>Ga0098061_1000776_pt1 | contig 15686 bp, 18 predicted proteins | sample 22_taG_FD_92579 | JGI IMG/M metagenome (GOLD analysis project Ga0098061, IMG submission 92579) | Marine viral communities from the Subarctic Pacific Ocean - 22_ETSP_OMZ_AT15343 metaG | ecosystem: Environmental > Aquatic > Marine > Oceanic | place: Subarctic Pacific Ocean | collected 2015-01-20
ATATAATTTACAATATTGTTCACCAATTAATTTCTGTAATGCATATGGGCTCATTGGATTTAACTTGTGGTCTTCGGGTGTAGGTGATTGTTCAACATTCCCATATACAGATGATGAAGAACTATAAACAAATCTCTTAACACCATTATCTACACAAGCCTTTAAAACATTAAGAATACCAGTAACATTAACTTCATTAAAACTAATTGGGTCATCAATTGATGGTTGAACACGAGCTTTAGCTGCTGTGTGAAATACAACATCTATGCCTTTAAATATACCATAATCTACTAAATATAAATTAGATATATCTCTGTTATAAAACTCCGCTTTTGGATTTATATTTTCTTCTTTACCGGTTGACAAATTATCAATGATAATAACATCATGACCATCATCAATCAATCTATCTACAAGATGACTACCTATAAATCCTGCTCCACCTGTTACTAACGCTCGCATACTATAAGTCCCCCCTCATAAGTTTTAGTATCAATTACTGTTATTTTAAATATATCCAATTCAAATTCTCCGACTTCAAGTTCTTCATCATTCGCTAATATTTCAGATAATTGTGATATATAATTCATATGCTGTTGTGTAAATCTGCCTGCATCAAACTCAATTAAGATATTATTATTCTTTTCATTATTGTATAGTTTAACTCTATCTCCCATATCAAATAAAGTATTTGGCTGTTCATCACGAATATAATCTTCTTTCATATACTGTGGAAATTTCCCATAAAAAGTTGAACACCAGGGTTCTAATTCATATAGTAATTCATAAGTGCAATTATCAACTATAAATCCAATATCATATTTTGGAGTTATAATTGGTTTCAATAAAGAATCATGCTTTACAAAATGACCCCATTTACGAATAAAGTTTCTTGTACTTCTCTGATTTTGTTTCAACCATTCATCAGTTTCTCTGTTTTTCATAAAGACTTCACCATTAGGATTTCTTTTGGCTCCGTCTTTAAATCGTGAACCTCTACAAGTCATGTGATATACGAAACCTTCCCAAGTCTGAACTAATTTATATCCTGCTAATATAAACCTATTGAATATATCTGAATCTTCTTTTGATTGTGGAGCATACAATGGGTCATGTCCTCCAATACTTTGAAAATCCTCTTTCATTATAGCCCAAGGAGCGAAGATACCTTCAGTTGTCTTGTTTTGTTTAAATTTTGATAAATCTTGTAAGAATTGTTTCTCATCAAATTCTTCAGGTTCTATTCCATAATCAGCTAATATCTTTTCAGGTCCTGGTGGATGTAGTGGTGGTTCTATTCTTGTCAAACTAACCACTTTACCTGGTTCTAAATACTTATTTATTTCTTCATCAGCATTTGGACACAAATACATATCAGCATGAAATATCATAACTACATCATTTGTAGCATAGTCATTAACCAATGTATCATATAGAATTGTATGTCCTAATCTCTCTGGACCTGGATTTATGTGAAGTTTAACATTTTTATCTTCCTTCATTATTTCCTCAACCCATTCAATTGTTCCATCATTACTGAAATCTGATGCTATGCAAATTTCGTGTGGATGTTCACTATTATTTCTAATTGATTTATATGCTTGTTTCAAGTATTTTAAATTGTTCCTCGATGGTACTATAAAACTAATTAATTTCATTAAAATATCTCCTTCATATATTTATATAATTTTGTATAATCTCTATGACCTCGTTCTCGTATATCTTCTAATTTATCTACTACAGGATAAATAGGTGCACTTGACAATTTTTTAAAATATGACTCTCCGTCAAAATATTTTGGTCTCGTATCACCTGATGTATTTACATAAATGATAACAGGTTTTTTAAAATATGCACTAAAACAACTTGAACCACCACCCATTGAAATAAATCCTGAAGCTCTACTAAATATATTTAATTGTGATTCATTATAACTTTTCCCAATTCCTTTTATAATATCATCAATTTTATAAACATTTTCATAATATTCACACAAATCAAAATCTGTAATATGTCCTATTCCTTCAACATTTGCGTTAATATTTCCATTCAATATTTCATTTGGGTCTCTAACAAATTCTGTATTCGTTGGTCGTTTATAAACTATCGAATACCCCTTCTCTGTCAAATAATTAAAAATATTATATAGACATTCAACATCCATGTATCCCAATGGTTCTAAACCATGTTCCAAATTATATCTATTTTGAATTACAACATATTTTTTAGGTAAATCTAATGATGTATCATAATAAACATCTTTATATGGTGGTGGTGTCCATTGTGAATAATCTAACCAACCATTAGCGTCACATTGTTGTTCTTCAGTTAATTCACTATAATCCTTACCAAATATAGCTATTGCATTATGATGTATCCAAGAATTAGGTAAATTTTGAACACCATTAGTAAAATTATCAATACTTCTATGTTTGTATTTTTCCTCCACATCACCACAAAAATAATAAAATGGTGACATACCCTTAGAAGTAATAACTTTATCTAATTTATTATTTTTATGTAAATAATATGCATATGGAATAGAACATACAAGTTCATAACCAAATTCTGGATTGACATCAATTATCATAATAAAACTTCTTCATTAGACTCAATTGTACTTGAATTGGTGGTGTTGTTATATCACCAACCAAACATTTATCAATCTTAACATTTGAATTTTTAACAATAATTATATCCTTTTGATAAACATTTTTAATCACATTTAATAATTCATATTTAGAAATACATTCAGATGCTATAATAGTTTCTACTTTATATTTATTATAATTTTTCATCAAACTATAACACATTTGTGCCCATTGTAAAGTTGTGTTTCCATTCCAATATGCTTCTGAATAACCAGAAACTTCACTTTCACTATCTAAAAACCAATCTAATAAACTGGCATCAGAATTTAACTCAGGTCCAATTATAGATGTTTTTATAATTTTAGTCATACAACCCTTTTCTTTAAGATAGTCAGCCGCTTTCCTCTTAGAATTTCCATAATCATCATCATCAATTTCACAATCTGTTCCTGGATGTATTACTTTACAACTACTAAAATTATAATCTATAATATCATCCAACCAAATAGGTAATTCTGTATTGGTATCAAAATTATTAGTCTTTTGTGGAATAGACCCAATACAATTTATAATATAATCACCATGTTGGTCATCCCAAAAGTCAACAATAAACTCTTTAAATTCTTTACTTGGCCATCTTAAATCTGTGGTAACTAAATCACAATCTTCCTTTGTAGAAATATATTTATGAACCATGTGACCCAACATACCTTTATGTCCTAAAACTAAAACCTTCATTAAAGTACACCTCTTTTCCGTAAAAAATCACCAACTTCATCTTCTAACATAAGTGTTTTGTCAGATGAAAATGAAAATATATCCGTATTAATTATTTCATCAGTTATCATAAAATACTTCTCATGTTCAACAGCTCTCAATGATTCTTCTAAACTAACCATCTCCTCATGTAACTTCTCTCCTGGTCGTATACCGACTATATCCAAATCAATATTTTCAAATCCATATGTTTTAGCAATTTCTTTAGCCAACTCAACAACTTTTAATGATTTCAATTTTGGAACTACAATATTTCCATGAGATTCTTTATGATTAAATGCCCATTCTATCAAATCTACAGACTCCTCAAGAGACAATAAAAATCTTGTCATTCTCTCATCAGTTATTGGTAATTTTTTAGCACCAGACTCTAAGATTTTTTGAAAAAATGGTATAACTGAACCAGTAGATTCTAATACATTACCATATCTACACAATACAATTTTAATATCAGTTTGTTTATTAGCAAAATCAATATAAAGTCTTTCTGATATAGCTTTGCACATACCATATACATTTATTGGTTTACAAGCTTTGTCTGTAGATATGAACATTAATGTTTCAATTTGACATTTACTTAAACTAACACAATCAATTAAATTTTTATGACCAATAATATTCGTCTTAACACTTTCGTATGGATTTTCTTCACAAACAGGGACATGCTTTAAAGCGGCAGTATTAATTACAACATGAGGTTTATATTCATTTAACGCTTGCAAAACACTCTCTTTATCCTTTATATCACCAATCTGATAAATAACATCTTTAAATTTTTGTTTCATATTAACTTGTTTATGTTCATCTCGTGAAAAGATAATTATAGTATTATCATTACAATATCTTGAAGTTAAAGTATTACCTAACGCACCTGTACCACCTATTATAAGTATCGTTTTATTTTTCATCAAAACTCTCCCATTCTAATCTTGTTTCAACTCCTGTATCATATAAAGGAACAACAAAAGTATCTCTGTCATGTTTTGGTAATTGACCCCACTTACCAACCCATTTTTTCATATTAGAAGCTTCGGCATCTTGTTGTCTTTGTGACTTTTTTGTAAAATCATCTTTAGCCTCATCTCTGAAATGACTACCTCTAGCTCCAAAATGCCATAATACTGATTTAGTTATCATTTTAAACTCATAACCCTCTAATTGCATTCTTATAAATAAATCCATATCTTCCCAAGACGCTGGAGCAAATAATGGGTCATTACCACCTATCCACTTATAATCTTCCACTCTACAGAAGAATCCAGCACCACCACCTTTTCTAACAGACACATCATTATTTTCAGAAAACTTTATAGCCCATTGGTCAAAATAATCAAAATTAAAATTATGATGGTATTCACCAAATACTTCTACAGGATGAAATATCGTACCAGGTCTATAATCAGGGTCTCTCGGAAATATTTTTGGTTGTATTCTGAATGATGACGCTATCAATCTAATATTTTCATCCAAACCATCATATAATTTTAACAACTCCAAATCTTGATTTGGAGCACACCACATATCAGCATGAATAATATTAACAAATTCTGTTTTAACTTTATCAACACAAAAATTCATACCACCACCAATTCCTTTAGGTTTATCATTATGGTCTATATAAATTTCCAAATCATATTTATCTTTATTTTCCAATAACCATTCATCTGTACCATCATTACAATTCTCGGCATGAATTATAAAAGGCATATCTTTATGATAACAATTTTTTCTTACCGATTGTATAGCTAATTTTAAATACTCTAAATTATTATTACACGATATTGTTGTTGTTATAGTTGACATTGTTCCCCCCAATTAATAAAATTTGACAACCAACTTGTTTCTCCATGTGTAGAATAACTTGGTATTGGACTTAATAAAGACCTACCCTTTTTATTTAATTCAACAAACATAGAAAAATCATATGGATGTCCAGTTTTTTGATTTGTCTCAGGATGTAATCCACAAGTAAATTTTCTAATTATATCTTCATCTTCTTTTAAAGTTCTTACTTTAGATGCAAAAGTCATTGTTGTACTATTTGTTAATTTCCAATGAGTTGATTTACTACAATAAACTCTAGTATTTTCTGCTCCATCTATACAAAATTTGTTACCACCATTTTCAGGAAACATATATTTATCTGGATGGTCATATAATGTAAGATAATCACAATTTAAATCAAAACCTTCAAATAAAACATTTAAAGAATTATCCCTATGAATATAATCATTTTCAACAAAATAAATAATAGTATCATCATCATATTCCAATGCGTGTTCAAAAGCTAATGTAAAAGTTTCAGCACCATTTCCTATACTGACTTGTTGAATATTTTCAATATCAACATACTTTTGAATCATATTAAGTGTTTCATCAGAAACATTATCTGCTATAATATTCAAATTACTACCAAAATGTTTTACAAAATTATGTAAACAATTTTCATTATTGACATAAGTTGGTTTAACTTTATTATATCCTGTATCTGAAATTCTATAAAATATTGAAATATTTTTATCCATTAGTATTCTCACCCAATATTTTTATGTCATTAGTTACCATCTTACTAACTAATTCTTCAAATGAAGTTTTTGGTTTCCAACCTAGTTCTTCGCGAGCTTTAGTCGAATCACCTGCTAAATAAAATACATCTGCGGGTCTCATATATCGTGGGTCTTGTCCTATAAGTGCTTCCCAATTCATGATTCCAATATGCTGAAATGCACAATCCAAAAAATCTCCAATAGAATGTGTTTCACCAGTAGCTATAACATAATCATTTGGTTCATCTTGTTGTAACATCAGCCACATAGCTTCTACATAATCAGGAGCATAACCCCAATCTCTTTTCGCATCAAGATTACCTAATATTATTTTATCTTGTAATCCTAAATGTATTTTAGCTACACCATCTGTAATTTTACGAGTAACAAATTCAATACCCCTTCGTTCTGATTCATGATTGAATAATATACCACTGCAATTAAACATATCATAAGACTCTCTATAATTTGTAGTAATCCAATGACCATATAATTTAGCTACTCCATACGGACTTCTTGGATGAAATTTAGTATCTTCATTTGCAAACTTTTCCATTTTTCCAAACATTTCGGATGTTGATGCTTGATAAAATTTAATTGGTTTCCCATATTCTCTTATAGCTTCTAACATTCGTAACACACCCATACCCGTAACATCACTAGTTTGTTCTGGTGTATTCCAACTCTCACCAACAAATGATTGAGACCCCAAATTATATACTTCATCTGGGTCTGATTCTTTTAAGCATCTTGTTAACGAATTTTGGTCTGTCAAATCACCTTTTATAAAAGTAATCCTATCTTCTAAATGTTTAGTATTTGTTCTATTTGGTGAAGAACATCTTCTCTCCATACCATAAACTTCATACCCCTTTTCTAATAGTAAGTCAGCTAAATAACTACCATCCATTCCATTAATTCCTGTTATTAAAGCTTTTTTCATTTTTCCTCCGACTCTTTAATTTTTTCCCAAACATCATCCCAAGTATAAAATTTAAAATTGGAATTAAAAATATTTGCATCATTAATTTTACAAAACTGATTAGCTATAGAATACCAATCAGTAGAAGTTCTTTTATCATCTAAATATTGTATATCACCCTCTCCCAAAACCCAAGACCTTTTTTTAGGATGTTTTCTATTATGTACAATTAAAACATTTCTAAAATGGTATTGTGGAATATCGGGTAATAATTTAATTGCCATATGCCATAGAGCGGTGTCATCAATAAAAAAAGTACCTCTTGGTATATTAACACCAGATTTAACGGCTTCAGCACTTATAATAAATCCACACCCATTAAATTTATGTGGTTTAATATTAACTATATCCAAACTTTCTACTTTATCATTAAATTTATTCATCTCATCAAGAGTCATGGTATATGGAATACTCCACCAATTCTCTGAATCACCTTCTATAAATGGTTTGTCTGTAAAATCTATATGTTCCAATGGTTTCCAAGAATTATCCCACATTTTATTGATACCAAATGTCGATAAATATTTAGGAGTCTTATCTTTAACTTGTTGATGTAACATATCAAGTATAACAAATGTTTGTTTTGGCATCAAAGCATCTGTTTCTCCTTGAACCAATACCTCAACCTCTTTACAATATTCCTCAAGAAACCATCTACGATAATCAGCTATAGTTATAAAATCTTTATTTATTCTCCAATTAACATCACAATCAAAAGATTTCATCATATCTTCGAACCTATATATCAATGTATTCATATCCATAGTTGATGTATCTATCTTTTCTAATTCTTGATTAGCATTAAATGTAAAATCTACTATTATATTTTCTTTGTCTTTAGCTTCATTTAAAGAATATTGTAAACTTTCAATATATTCATTTACAATTTCAATTTCATACCATTGTACTAAACAACCTATTGCAAATTTAGTTTTCATATTATGATTTCCTTTCTAAAATAGTCAATCCATTACAATGAGTAAATCTTTTATGTAATATCCATTCACTATTATCATCTAAAAACTCCTCAATAGCAAACCATATTCCTTTACCACTATATGTGTCACCCCAAGTATTATCGTGGCCAATATCTTCACCCACTTCTGCATATTTAGTAGTGTCATGTAAAATAATATACTTTTTAGCTTTATCAGAATGTAATTTCAATTCCACCTTCAACTGGTCATAATGATGCCAAGTATCTATGAACAATAAATCAGTTGGTTCTATCTCTACTGTCAAAACATCTTTTTCAATAAATTCAAAATTTAAACCATATTGTTCTGCAGTTTCATATACGGAATCTAAATCACCGCCCCACCTTTCAGGATGATAAATGTCATAAGAAATCAATTTATCTGGAGCAGAACCTAAAAATGCCCAAGTAGAAACTATACCTCGTACACCCATTTCTGTGATATGGTCACACTTTTGTCCATATTCAACTAATGTTGAAATGTGTTCATTCATATCCGATTTTGAATATGCCATTTCATTAACTTTTTTTTCTAAATCATGTGCCATAATTTTCTCCTATTTTATTCCAAGTATCTCGCATTAATGGTGTTCTCCAACTCTTATCAAAACCATTAAAATGCCAAACATAACCACAATCAATAAACACCAAATCATTCAATATTTCTTTTCTATTAAAATGTGTTAAATTAAATGTCTTTGGTAAATAATTAACATCAAATTCCGAACCTTTAACTATATAATTAACTGGTGTCTGGTCTGTTCCTTTTGATATTGTGTTCTGTAACTGAATAAGTTGTTCATTATTTTTATCCCAAAAATCTATAATCATATCACATATTTTCTTATGTTTTTTTGACATGACTATAAAACCACAATTAAAATAATCCAACCAGTGCATATCAACATTTTCAAAAAATATTTTATAACCATCTAAACTTTGCTTTACCCAACCTATATTATCTTGGTCTATAACAGCTGAAAACTTGTCTTTTGTTAAATCAAAAAAGTTTGGACAATCCCATCTGACCATAGTATCAACATCAACTAAAGCTACCTTATCACAATCTATACCATTGGACTCAAGTATATCAAAAACATACCATCTTTGCCAAGTAGGTTTCATAAAACTTGTATCAGATAATGGTTCATCTAATATAAATAATTCAATATCATTCATATCACACCACCACTTCCAAGTATTAAAACAATATTGTTGATATGAAGTATCTACCTCTCCAGGCATAGAAGTTATAACTACAATATTTTTACTCACAACTATAACCTGCGGACAATTCTCTAAACTTATTAAACCTATCAATCAAATTATTTGAATGAAAATATCCAAACATACCTTTTTCGGCATTTTGACAATATTCTGTAAGATTTAAATCACTCTTACCTTGTTTATATGTGTGAGCTGAATAATGTATTAGTGGACACCAATCCAATACACCAACTTTCCAATTATTATCTTCACATATAACTCCTGATAAAACATCTTGACCCCAACCATAAATTAATTCATCAGGAAATTGTTGAATTTTTTCAATTAAATCTCTATGAAGGAGTGGAGCTTGATAATCAACCCACTTTACATCTCTAACACTTGTACTATTCCAACAATGCATATACTTCCATTTACATTGACTTTCATTTTGTAATACACAAGGTGATATTATTTTATAATCACCAACTAACTCTTTTTTTAACGACTTAACAAAATTGTCACCTTGTATAACCAAATCATTATTCAATGATAATAAACTATCATATTCACCAACATCTAAAAAATATTGAAGAGCTATATTAATTGCACCACCAAAATAAGTATTTTGTCCAGTTTCATGTGTTGTATATTTTGACTTCCCATCTTCACGCGAACCATTATCAATCAATATCATATCATAATCACCTCTACGATATGGATATAAAGATTCCCATAAATTATCTGTCATACCAGGTAGATTATGATTATATATAACTACTAATGTTTTATTTTTTCCAGAATTCATATATCCCCTTTGTTATTTCATAATTTTCCCAATGAAATCTGTGTCTTTGTGGTTGTTTTTGTGCCCATTCCCACATCTTTTTAAGTCCATCATATAAAGATGTTTTATCTTCATATCCTAATAATTCAACTGACTTATCCCAAGTTGGATGTGCATCTTTAACTTCGTGTCGTTTCTGAAGATGTACCATATCACCATTACCAATAACATCTCTTAAAATTTGATTAGCTTCATTAATAGTATAAAATTTAGTTCCACCAAGATTTATAATTTCATTTGAACAATTATCTTGTATTCCAGCTTTCCACATAGGTTCAAGTGTATCATCAATAAAACTAAATGCTCTTGTTTGTTCACCATCACCAAATATTGTCATATTTTCACCACACATATATTGATACATCCAAATTCCCAACACATTTCTATATCTATCCCATAAATTCTGTTTAATACCATAAACATTATGTGGTCTTATAATACACCAATCTAAACCATGTTGTTCACCAGCAACTTTTATATCCATTTCACAAGCATATTTAGCTATACCATACGGGTCAATTGGACAAGGTAAATCATTTTCATCAAATGGTGGTTTACCATGACCATAAACGGCCATTGTTGAAGTAAATATCAATCTATTTACATTGTGTTTGATACATTCATTTATTATATTTGCAGTTGATACTAGATTATTTTTATAATTAAACTTTCTAATGAATGGGCTTAAGCCTTCAGCCGCATAAGCTGCAAAATGATAAACAATATCAGGATTATGTTCTTTAAATATATCATCAATCTCATCAACAAATAAATTTCTTTTGTATAAAGTTACAGATAAATTAACATTTTCTTCATAACCTCCACTCATATCATCTATACCGATGACTTCATTATCAGTATTTTCTAATATCCAATCAGCTAATCTTGAACCTAATAAACCTGCTACACCTGTAATTAATATTTTCATTAATCAATCTCCTTAACTAAAATGTCTTTGGTCATCATATTTTGATTATCATATTTAGACAACAATTCTCTAGCAACATCTATACTACATTCATACTTCAATTGAGACTCAATACTTGGTTTATCCTTTAAATAACAAGGATGTTCCTTAACATGCTTTGGATGTTCATACTCATCCCAATATTTAATCCAACCAGATGTAGAATGTCTATTATTAGGTCTTATAAGTATTTCATCATATATCAATTCATCGGCTCTGTCTAAACAATGTTTAATTATATCCCAATAACCAACTTGTCGCATTAATTGGTCACATCTTAAATCTCTAAACTTTCCAGGTCTCCACCAAGAATAATGATAAGTAACCAAGTCTGTAGGGTATAACATACCATAACCATTCACTGGGTCATGATAATCATTTGACATAAAATTTTTCATAATATTTAAATAATAATCCATTGTTCCAAACTTTATACAAATTCTTCTTGACATACAATTTCCATCTCTATTTTCATCCAAAGTTGGTATATGTTGTTTTTCACAATAATATTGATTCTGATGATAATCTATCCAAACAGACCTAAATCCTTCATCAGGTTTAAGTTGCTCAATATATCCATTTATTTCATCTTTTGAATTTTCGTGATGAAATACATCGCCTTCAAACGGAAATATACAATCACCTTCTTCTAATTTAATACCAAGTTCTTCAAAATTAGTAGTTGCTTTTATAAAACAATCTGTTGGTGTCATACCATATTGATAATCCATTTCATTCAAAATTATATTTGTATCAGGATACTTTTTTTGTGCATTAATTATAATTTCTTGTAAATCTTCAAAGTCAAATCCTCGTCTACCTTCACCATTTAATGTATATTTAGTTAACCATTCTTTAGTTAAAGATTTTTGTCCTTCAGTAGCATTTGGAAACAATCCCTCATTATACACAATATAATCAGGATTTATAGTATCTACAATATTTGGTATCTGATATTTTATCAAATGTGATTCACAAAATACAGGAATAATTACAATTCGTTTCACTTTTTACTTCTTCCTTCAACTACAGATTTAAATCTTTTATCAATATCATTTTTCATTCTTCCTCTTGACTCATTGGCCATTCTTAACCTTGATTCATTTACAATAAATTTTTCTAATGTAGGTTTCCCATCAGTTTTTGTATAATATGCATCTCCAACATCCAAATCATTTTGAATAAGTGTTTCTACATCATCAATTAATTTACCCTCATCAAATGTTCGTTTCTCACTAACATAGTCATAAGTCTTGGTCTTATAGGTATCTGACAACAATTCTTCAAGTTTAATTTTTATTTCACCAATGACAATTTTTTGATGTTTGGCTTCAATATCCTTTTCTTGTTTTTCAAAAAAATATAATTTTATCTTTTCGGTTATCAATCTATCAAAAAGGGCTGAAATTGTATCTATATTTGTAATTCTCATATTATTTATCTCCTATAATATTTTTTTTAATTTTTTTAAACTCATAGTCAAATTAGTTGGTGTTGACACATCAACTAAATTTCCTACAGATTTAACATCAATATTTGTTCTTTTAGCTAAATCATACATTGTCTTTTTTTCCGTTCCAATATTGTACACACCATTAATATTTTTCTCAATTAATTTAATATACAATTCACTTATAATAGACACATAATCAAAATTTCCAACTTGATGAGCCCACGCGTCATCATATGGAAATGGTTCTTTCTTGTGTGTTCCCCTTAATAACAAATAATTTTTGGATTTCAATTGAACATGGCCATCAGATAATAACTTTGTATATCCATACCAATTTCTACAATGAACTGGAACATCTTCTTCTGAAGCATCTACTTTACTATGCGTATAAATATAATCACTTGATATATGAACTAACTTCTTATTACTAAAATTACATAAATGTACTAAATCAACTACACCAGCATAATTAATCTTCCAATGTTTATCTTTATCTTCACTATATGTATCTGTATATGCTATACAATTTATTATTTCATTATATGGTTCTAACAAATATTCATAAGTAGAATAATCTGTAAAATCAATATCATTCTTTTTTCTACTTATATAATCCCAACCAGTTTGTTTAACTAATTCAGAACCAAGTAACCCATCACCTAATATTAATCTATTCTTCACTAAACACCTCTATACATAAAACATTAGCGTCATTAACAAGAACATATCTACCATCTTCCAATTCAAGTTTTGTCATTTGTCCTTGTTTTATATCAATAGTAGATACACCTTCAAATGTCCTTTTAATTCCATCTTTAAAATGAATTATTTGAGTAACATATTTTCCCTTCTTTTTCAAGGATGATTGTAAATCTCTCATTACTGATAATACCTTTCTTCTAATCTTGTTTGAATGTAATTAAATATTTCTTCATCATAATGTGGTGACGCCCCAATAAAAAATACCTTATCTAAAACTTCATTAGCTTTAGGATATTTACTATAATCATCTAATTCTCTATATCCTGGATGTACTAATATATTACCAGCAAAATAGTTTCTTGTTTGTATTTTGTTTCGTTCAAAATAACTTACTAACAAATTTTTCAATTTTTTATTATAACAAACTATTGGTGTACCAAACCAAGATGTTTCGGCGTGTTCTAATTCCTTTGGAACATTAACACCAACTGCAAATTTTTCTAACATTGTTTCTAATCTTTGTTTACTATGTCTTCTTCTTTCATGAATTTCATCAAACTTATCCAACTGAACTAATCCCATAGCACCTTGTAAATCTAATGGTTTTAAATTATAACCCATATTAGTAAAGATATATTTATGGTCTACAATTCCATCATAATCTTTTAACCATTTATCAAATCTATTACCACAAGTTCCGCATGCAAGTAAGTTAGCAGAACCAACACAATAACAATCTCTACCCCACCAAGACAAACTTCTTGCAGTAGTTATTATTTCTTCATTATTAGAAGATACCATACCACCTTCACCAGTTGTAATATGATGTGCTGGATAAAATGAACAAGAAGATGCTATCGTATAATCTGTTAATAATTTACCTCTCCACTTACTACCGAGTGAATCACAATTATCCATTATAAGTTCTATATCATAGTTATCTTTTATTTCTAACAACCTATCAAAGTCCGGTGGATTACCCAATACAGGTGAAATAAATATAGCTCGTGTTCTATCAGTTATTTTTTCTTCCAATAAATCCAAATCAAAATTTAATGTATCAAATTCAATATCAACAAATACAGGTTTTAACCCATATTGTACTACTGGTGCTATTGTGGTTGGAAATCCAACAGGTGACAATAATATTTCATCACCATCATTCCAACCCAAAACCTTTTTTATTGCTCCAATCATAACAAGATTAGCTGAACTACCACTATTAACCATTACAGAATATTTCTGATTAAACAATTTTGAAAACTTTTTTTCAAATTTATAAACATTTTCACCAGAAGATAACCACTTACCATTCATTAAAACTTTAACTGCTGATTCCAATTCCTTTTCATCCCAATATGGTCCTGAATAATATATTGGTGTTTTGAATGGTATAAATTCTTTATTATCGTTGTATAAGTATTTGGGTTTATTTTTCAACACCAACTCCATCTAAATTATTAAAAATATTATATAAGTGTAAAACCATCTTTTCAGTTGAATATTCTTCCGAGAACTTTTTTCTCATATTTTCAACCAAGTGTGGTTGTAATTCATCATAATTGGATAAAACATAATCTATTTTTTCTTCTACATCAGACCAATCATATTTACAAGCTATATAAGTTTCACCATCTTCATATACAAATGGATTTGAATCAATATAACTCATATCAGGTTTTATTAAAACAGAACCAAATGACGCTGATTCAATATCTCTAACTGCCATCTCACCATAACCAATCGGAGCCATTGTTATTTTTGAATTGTACATATTTCTATAAAATTGTTCTTGTGGAATCCGTATTCCAGCTTCTCTTTTAACAATATTATAATTTGTACTACTCAACTTTTCTAACAAAATTCTCCTATGTTCATCATAATATTTACTTGTCAAATTTTGATATTCATAATTATCATTATCACCCCAACTAAACATACAAGAAACATCATATTCCTTATTAGTATCATACTCTAACCAATTAGGTTTTATAGTACCAACCCAATTACAACCAGATAATTTCATTTTAGGTTTTAAATCATCTATATCAGGAACTGAATAATCTCCTTCTCCCCAATACATTCTACCATTAACCCAACCTTTTTTATATAAATCAAAATCTTTTAAGTATGAATTTTTAAGAAATAACATAGCATCAGATTCTCTAAAAACATCAATAGTACCTATCAAGGATGTAGCATCTTGACCATCAATAATCATATAATCACCAGTTATTTTTGATATAAAATCTACACCTTTTTCTATAGATTTTTCCAACGATATTTCTTTATCAATAATACTAGCCTGACCAACCCAAGCATAATCATAATCATCTGAATCTGTAAATTCTATGCCTATTTCTCTCAAATAATCTTGAGCAAAAATAAATGGTCTAAATGTTGTTTCATTTCTATGAATATCCTTTTCTAGTAATTTTACTTTAATCATATTGTGATATAAAACTCATTTTGTTTTTCTTGTTTTTTAATATCTTTATGATGAATTAAAGAATACTCTTTCTCAGCCGGTAAATGTGTATATTCTTTATAACCAACCAAAGTTTCATGAACAGGCTTTTCCCACCTAATATTTGGTCTGTTTCTCCATATTCTACCTTGCCAATCCGGCCAATTAACTC
>Ga0098061_1000777_pt1 | contig 15682 bp, 14 predicted proteins | sample 22_taG_FD_92579 | JGI IMG/M metagenome (GOLD analysis project Ga0098061, IMG submission 92579) | Marine viral communities from the Subarctic Pacific Ocean - 22_ETSP_OMZ_AT15343 metaG | ecosystem: Environmental > Aquatic > Marine > Oceanic | place: Subarctic Pacific Ocean | collected 2015-01-20
GCCACTCTGGTTTGGTAACACGAATGGAGATACCCTTAGCCTCTAAAGCACTAGTAATCCAAGGGAGGTGTTTGTAAACACTCTGTTGTGAGCCAAAGTACACCTTATCTCCTATCTGTATCTGGTTAACCATATCGGTATACTTCATATCCTTACCAATCTTGCCACTACCTTTACGGTATGCAGCTACTGACATTGATGGACCACGTGTCTGACCTTGGATCATCTGTCCAGGAACTGGAGTAACAACCTGTTGTTGAGGTTGTGGTGGTTGATACTGAGCTTGATTGACAACTGGTGGTTGATATGGTGTCTGTACCACCTGTTGTTGATTAGATTGATATCCGTTCATTGGATATGTTGGTTGTTGATTAGGATTAAATAAAGACATAAGTCCTCCTTATTAATGTAGTTAAGTTGATGATCATACCCTCTTGGTACAACCATCATATCTAACGGGAGTAAATCCCATTAGTGGATATCAACCTAATGATATGATTGATACCCATATCTAACGGGGGTAGTGTTAATGTATATTACGCTCATACATTCCTAATAGCATTTTAGAGATTTTTACCCTATATTCTGTTATTAATATGGATAGATTTACGAACTTTTCGATGGTCAACTACTATAGTAACTACATAAGTATTGACCATGTATTTAGTTACTACATATATTTTCTATTATACAATTACATATGTTACTATATATAGTAATTACTTTAAAAATAGCAGAAATAGTAATATGATGCAAATACTTTATGAGATTATTAGATTTATTTAGTGGAATAGGGGGGTTTGCCCTTGCAGGAAAGTGGATCTGGGGTGATAACCTTGATATTGTAGGGTTTTGTGAGATTGAGAAGTATGCACAGAAGGTTTTAAATAAGAATTTTCCAGATGTACCCATATATGACGATGTAACGAAGCTTGATGGAACAAAATTGGGTGCAATAGATATAATTACAGGAGGTTTCCCATGTCAAGACATATCCATAGCGGGGAAAGGGCGGGGTTTTATAGATGAAACTACCGGTGAAAGGACGAGGTCGGGTCTTTGGTCAGAGTTATGTCGCATTATTAGCGAAGTACGACCAAGATATGCACTCATTGAAAACGTACCAATGCTCATTCATAGAGGACTTGAACGTGTACTCTGCGACCTTGCCGAAATCGGGTACGATTGTGAATGGCAGGTTATTGGAGCAGACGATGTTGGTGCGTGGCACAGGAGGAAGAGGATTTGGATTGTTGCCTACCCCCAAGGCTCTGGACTCCCAGAAAGACTTGAACAGCGGAAAGAAGACCATTTTAACGGAACAGGGGAGTTTTTGCAACGTGAGGGAGAAGGACGGGATGAAATTCGGAGCTTCTTTGAACGAAGTGGTGAAAATGTTCCCTACACCGAGAGGAAGAGAGGGAAACGCAGGAAAAACGGGGTCGAAGGGTTCGAGACACAACGCGGAAAAACTGTATCTAGACGGGGTAATACAGGAAAAAAGAAGAAATCCAAGGAAAAGAAGTATCCCAACACCTACCGTAATGGACGCGACTATGGACGGAAAGTGGCAAAGGACTCTAATGAAGGATTCTCTAGCGGAGGGGAACTGGAGAGGGGTAAATCTATCAAATTTCACCCAGATGTATCCAACTCCAACGGCAACGGATTGCAACACTCATTGGAACGACAAGATAAGGTTCGACTCTCTAGCAGCGCAGATACACAAAGAGAGGGACGAGGTACTCCCAACTCCGACAGCTGGGATGTACAAAACGGATACCACGAACCCGGAGTACCACAAAAGGAGATACAAGAAAGGTTATCAGAAGATGTTGACGGACACAGTGATAACACAGGAAGGGTGCAAGGGGGTTTTGAATCCCGATTGGGTGGAATGGCTAATGGGATTCCCTCCGGGCTGGACGGATATTGGAGAGTAGAGCCCCCTATACCCAGAGTAACGGAAAAGAAGAAACATAGAATACCGAGATTGAAGGGTCTTGGTAATGCTATAGTACCACAGGTAGCTGCCTATATAATGTATAATATAAAGAATGCCGAAGGATAGTGTAATACAATACCACGATCCTGGTGATGAAGCTGATTTCAAGACCGAGATTGACGATAAGTATGTGGATTACACGATTGACCATCTCTTGAATGATATAGACATTCTTACAGAACAACCCATCCCTAAAGATTATGTCACGCTGGGAAAAGACAAGTAATAGACCAAGTGAGTACTCTAGGTGGCATCGACAGTTTACTGGAGAATGGAGATATGTTGATATTGATGCTATTGAATACTGTAGACACGGATATCGTGCATTAGCAGTATTTGAAATAACTAGGAACGGAACAGGTAAACCGTTCATAATGACTAGACAAGTGGCAGAATCGTTGAATGTTCCTGGTTATGTGGTAGAGACAACACCTCATGCAGAGAAGATTATTTCACATTTTAGGGTAATGCGTGTATTTCCTGACATCACAGGGTTTAAAGACGTTACCCCATCCCAATTTAGAAAGTGGCTAGATAAACTACACAAGGATTGCATAAAAAACTGTACAGGAGAAGCGTGTCATGGATGTGATTACACGGAAACATTTAAAGCAAAGCCTTAAAAAGGGGAGAAAACGTGAATATTATGAGAAATCTTATAATATCTATACTGCAGATGAGGCAAAAGCAAAGAATATAGAGTTCAAGAGATGGGTCGACTGTAAAAAGGGAGAATATGGAGTTTCGGATGACGGATATGTGGCTATTTGCCTAAATGTGAGGAAATATAAGAAGAAACTTAACTATGTCTTCCCATTTGGTCAACAATTCGCAACAATTAAGGATAAAAAGGGCATATTACTCTATGAGCCCCATAGATTAACAGGAAACTACTCAGGAGTGACAACCAAGAGCAATGAGGAGTTAAACCAGAATAAACGGGTTTATAAGGACTTTGCCAAGGCTTATGCAATGCAACTCATGGTAGGTGATGTAAATTATTATGCATTGGGTAAAATGTTGTATGGAGGTAAACCTAAACCTGAGTTAACTGCAAAAAAAATCTTAAAAAAGGAGTATATGAAGAAAATGGTAGACGAACAGATGAGAAAGATACTTGATTCAAAAGAAATATCAGAAGGTTCGGTACTTGATATGGTAACTGATGCACATGAGGTTGCCAAGCTAAAAAGTGATCCTGGCAATATGTTACGTGCTGCAGAGAACTTAATAGGCATATTAGGGATGAAAGACAAGAAAAAGGAAGAAATAAACGAATTAACTGCAGATACAATGTCTTGGGAACAAATAACAGATTCATTAGAAGAAGATAAGATAGAAAGTGGACAAACGGAAGATATACCTCAAATTACGGGATGATATGATAGCATTCGGTAGGGTATGTCTACCGAGTATGTGTACCCAGAAATCACCAAAGTTTCATTATGAACTTGCTGATATCTTTACTAATAAGGAGAATAAGAAGATAAATATCATTGCACCTAGAGGACACGCTAAATCCTCTATCGGTGCGTGTATGTTTCCATTACATCATCTATTCTTTGATGAGGGGAAGAAAGTTATTGTATTGTCATCAAAAACACAGGGTCATGCTATCGACCAATTACAAACAATAAAAGACGCATTAGACTATTCTATGCCTTTAAGGAAGATATTTGGGTATTGGGGACAACATACAGCTAGAGTTTGGACAAAAGATAGGATAGTTCTAAAGGATGGAAGTGCAATTATCTGCAAGGGAACGGGTCAGCAAGTTCGTGGACTAAAATTTGGGAATCAACGCCCATCTCTTTTTATACTTGACGACCCTGAAGACGAAAACAATACTAAAACTACTGAATCTATGGAATGGAATCTTAGGTGGTTGTTACAAGGCGTTGAACCTTCTTTGGATCCTCACAAGGGAAGAATGCTTGTAATTGGAACTCCACAACATCAAAGGTGTCTTGTAGAGACTCTTCATACGATGAAGGGGTATGTGTCAAAAAAATACAAAGCTGTTCAAGATGATGGGTCTGTATTATGGGAAGAACAGTTGTCTAGGAAAGTATTAGATAGAAAGAAAGAAGAACTAGAGTCTATAAATAGATTATCTGTGTTTTATAGAGAATATCAGTGTGAAGTAGTTGGAGACGAAGATCAGTTGTTTTCAGAAGAAACCTTTCAATATTGGGATGGGTGGTATGAAAAGGGGTTTGATAGAACAGGATGGCTTAATGTAACAAAAATGGGAGAAGATGAGTTTGACCCACCTATAAAGAAGTTTGTGTTTGCATTTATGGGTATTGACCCTGCTTCTAGTACAAAATCTTATGCTGATTATTCAACTATTGTAACAACTGCCTTTGATACTGATGGGAATCGTTTTATTCTTCCATATTATAGAAAACATGCTAAACCAATGGATTTAGCTCAGTCTATATTGGATTATGATGATATTTATAAACCACAGAAGGCACACATAGAATCTGTAGCATATCAGGAAATGTTGAGGGATTATGTTAATAGACAACGATTTATACCTGGATTTGCAATAAAAGTTAATCCTCGCACAAGAAAGAGTACTAGGTTAGAGTCAATGCAACCCTGGTTTTATCAAAGAAAGGTTTGGATAAAAGAGGGTATGAAAGACTTAGTAGATGAACTCCTTTTATATCCAAGAGGAAAGCACGATGACCTCTTAGATGGACTATATTATTCATTTTTAGGTGCATATACACCTTATGAAGAAGATCATGATGAAGAACAAAAACAAGATACACCACATACCACACAAAAAAGCCTTAACTGGAAACTATTATAAATTAGATAAGTTAGTAGAAAAGCTAGAAATACTTATATCTGAGGAATATACAGGTTCTATAGAAATTTCTTTGCATGAAGGCAATATTAGTCGTAAACTTCATTTAAGATCCAGTTTGATATTGGATTAGTACATCATTATTTGATTCTATTAAGGGGATCACTGTAGAAACATAGCCCCTGATTTATTTCAGGGAGTTTATTTGTCAAAAGACAATTCTACTTTAAAGATAAAATCTGAGGTTGGCACTCATAGCTACCTCGGATACTTAATATCCGACCATGACGAGAAGAAGGATGGGGTTCATCCGGAAGTCAATTTATCCAAAGAAACACTCCGATACTACGAAAAAGAACGTGATCCTTGGGCGTTAGAGTTTAAAATAGCTGAAGAGTTCAGAAATGGAGCTCAATGGACACGGGAGGAAGCAGATGTTCTAAAATCTCGTGGACAAAATCCAATAGTAGTTAATAGAATGCATCCTATTATAGAGACTGCAAAAGCACTATTAACTACGAAGAAACCCCAATTCCGTGCAACGGGTCGTGATGATTCAGACAATAAGACCGCTAAGATGTTCTCTGACTTGTTTCAGTATATGTGGGATCAGTCTAATGGGAATGATGAATTAAAACGTGCTATTGATGATTATTACGTAGGAGGGATGGGAGTAATCCAGGCATATCAAGATCCTCATGCAGATAATGGTAAGGGAGAGGTTCAGTTAAAATCTTTATATCCTTTAGATGTATACCTAGATCCAAATGCTCGTGATAAATATTGTAGAGATTCTGCACATATTATTGTTGCAAGGCTAATGACAGATAGTGAGGCATACAAAATATACCCTGAATTTATAGGTGAAATTGCAAATTCAACGGGTTCACAAGAAAAAAGATACCCTTCCACAGACCTTGATACGGAGTCGAGACAAATATATCTTGATGACATTGAAACTTCAGATTCAAACTCAACTACAAGAGAATACATAGAACGATATACAAGAATAAAAGAACCGATGCATCGCGTATTCTGCGAAACAAGTGGGATGGAGTATTTATTTGATGATGATGAAGTACATGAATATTTAAAACAAACTATATATTGTTTACATAATGGTGAAAATAAGCAGTATATCGTTAATTATGACCAGGTTCAACTAATGCACCAACAATATGCACAGTTTGATGGGGTTTATCATCTAGTACAGGATCCTAATACTGGACAACCAACTCCAGTAGCTGGTATAGAAGAAAAAGATCCTAATGCTATTCCAGGTAGTACAACTATTATGGAACAGCAGATAATGCAATATCTTGTTGAATTAGGAAAGATTTATATAAATACAATACAAGCAAATAGAATTAAAGTTATTTGTTCAGTCGGAGACACACTTTTATATACACGTATACTCCCCTGTGAGGATTATCCGATAGTCACATTAATGAACATACATAATAGGACGCCTTACCCTGAAAGTGATGTTAGGATATACAAACCATTACAAGAATATATTAATAAGATTCGTTCATTAATTATTGCACATGCTTCTACATCTACAAATGTCAAACTACTTATTCCGAGAGGATCTGTTAATAAAAAGGAGATTGAAAAAGAATGGGGTCGAGCAGGCACAGCAGTCATTGAGTTTGACGCTGAGCTCGGGCAGCCAGTGGTCGCAGGACCAGTACCTTTACCTAACGAACTCTATAAGAATGAGACTGATGCAAAAACAGACTTAGAGTATGGTTTTGGCATCTATGAGTTGATGCAGGGAGGTGGAGGTGCTCCAAGTACCTATAGAGGGACTGTGGCTATTGATGAATATGGACAAAGACGAATAAAGTCAAGACAGGATGATGTAGAGTATTGCTTAAATCAGTTGGCACGAGTATGTATACCCCTAATGCAACAGTTATATACTGAAACAAAAGTATTTCAAATAATAAATCCAAATGGGACTATCTCTAATCGAACAATGAACGCAGTGAATTATGATAATTTTGGTCAGGTGATAGAAAGGTTTGATGATGTTACTGTTGGAAAGTATGATATACAGGTTGTAAGTGGGTCTACATTACCATCTAACCGATTCGCACAGTTTGAATACTATATGGAACTCTACAAAAATGGGATTATAGATCAGGAGGAACTCCTCAAAAAGACCGAAGTTGTAGATGTAGAAGGTGTATTACAAAGAATGAGTCTTATTAATCAGATGAAACAGCAAATAGCAGGGCTATCTGAAGAGAATAAAAAACTTAAAGGGGATATGCAAACTGCAGATAGAGAATTAAAACATGCACGACAGCGTGTAGAAGTAGAAAAATTTAAAGGGGACTTAAAAGATACCTCTTCAAAAGCTAGTATGGCTGGTCAACTATATAAACAGAGATTAGGTGATCAGTTAAATAACAGTAAAAAAGATTTAAAACGAACTGAAGATGTTGCTAAAGCAGGTGCTAAAGCAGAGGAAACTCAAACTTCTTCGGTTCTGGACACACTATAAAGGATAAACACAATGGAACAAGAGACAGTTGTACAACCTACTGAACCCCAGCCAGATATGTTGGCAGAGACAGTTACAGAAGCATCTGAAACTCCAGAAGATTCAATAGAGTCTATCTTTAATGAGTTAGGAGGAATTAATCAAACACTAGTTGAAACAGAAAATACCCAGGAATCGGGTATTAACTCTGTTGCGAGTGAAACCCCTCCCACAGAAGTTGTTGATGACGGTTCATATCGTTATTGGCAAAGTGAGGCAGATAAACGGAAACATGAGAGAGATGAGGCATTTAGAGTAATGGGGGTCAATTCTTTAGACGAATTCCAGACTAAGGCGCGAGAGTTACAAACTCTGGCACCAGCAGCTAGATATATTGTCGAGAATCCAGACATATTAACTAATGTCGAGAATAAGCTCAGTGGGACACCTAATGGTCAACCTCAACCAGGAGACCAGCAACTCCCACAACAAGCAGCTCCAGTGCCGGAAAAACCTGCGGATTATGATCCAACTGATGCCTTTAATGATCCAGATAGCAATTCTTGGAAGTATCGAGAAGATATGGATACATTTAGGGACAGTGAGATTAAAAGAGTGGCAGATGAGAACGTGACGATGAGAAACCAGGTATCAAACGCATACCAGCAATTACAGGAAAAGGATAGACAGAATGGAATAGTAAATGAACTGTCATCTACACATGGTATGACACAGCAAGAAATAAATGACTTTATGGCATGGGGAAACTCAGGTGAAAGTTATAGTATTTCCAACCTTGTTAACCTCTTTCGTCAGAAATCTGGTGCAGCACAACAACAAGTACCACAACAAACAGCAAATACCGAACAAAAGGTAGCTGAGTTTCAGCGTCAAGCTGAACGCTTAAAAGCTCCTCAACCGGTAGGTGTTGTTCCTGGTACTGACCAGGTTACGAATCGTCCTCTTGAAGATCGTATAATGGATCTAATGGTTAATGATTCAAATAGGCTGACATTATAGGAGTATAATTATGGCAATACAAGACAAGTATTCGACTCAAACTGGAAATACGGTACAGGGTGTATCTATTGATAGTACTAGGCGATTACTTAATTTTGGAGAGAGAATAGCAAAACTCGCTCCTCAACAATCTCCATTTTTTGTATATCTGTCAAAGATGGCACGTAAAGTGACTGACGATCCGATATTCAAATTTTTGGAACAACGACATCAATGGCAAAGGCGTACATTTACAGTAGATAATACTGTAACAGGCGCAGGTTGGGATGCAGGAGCAGAAACTGATGGGACAAGTTATTCTGCTGGAAACGGTGATCTTTATATTTCTTGCAAGTATGATAAGTATGGAAATATTACTACTACAGATAACCCGTGTTACTTCATTGTGCCAGGTCAAGTCATAGCAATAGCAAATGACGATGGTAATGTAAGGCGTTTTCGCATTAGTGATACTGCAACAGTAACTACAGTAACAACTGACTATACAAATGAGGATAATAATGGTGCATATGTTAGTCATTTGGAGCACTCTAATGATCTATCTACTGTTATTACAGCTGAATCTCTCACTCCGGTGGGATCTGATATCGGTGCTGCAGAAGCTTTTGCAGCTGGTAATAAAGGTACTGTAATTGGAAGTGCATGGGCTGAAGGTACAACTGCTCCCGATGGATGGGAAGACGCATTGTATGACAGAGAAGGATACTGCCAGATATTCAAAACTGGTATGAAATTGTTCTCTGGAACTGCAATGGCAACTCGTTATCGTGGAATTGCAGATGAGTTCAAACGTGTATGGGCTGAAAAGTTAATGGAACATAAGATGGATATTGAACAAGCAGTACTATTTGGTTCTGGTAAAGGACATTCAGTATCTGCCGGTGTTGAAGGAACAGGAGCTCCCGTTAGATATACTTGGGGGATTCTACCATATACTGAAGCAAATGGTAAACAGTATAACTTCAACTATAGTTCAAGTGGTTATGATTCATTTCTGTCATCAATGGAAGACTTCTTTGCACCGGAATCAGGCAATAGTGGGTCAAAACTAGTATTAACATCAAGAAAGATCATTACCTTTTTGAATAAATTGGGTTCTGGTGGATTCTTGAATAATACAGTCGGTTCTTCGCAATATCGTCTAGATGTTCAGAACATACAAAATCAGTTTGGTCATACAGTAACTAAAGTAAATACCCTATATGGTGATTTACATTTTGTCATGGAACCATTATTACGTGGTCCTTGGGAGAATAAGGCAGTTGCAGTTGATATGAAGAATGTGGCGTGGAGACCTCTAGTGGGTAATGGGGTTAATCGTGATACACATATCATGACCAATATTCAGGGTAATGATGAAGATGGACGAAGAGATATGATTCTCACAGAAGCTGGTCTTGAGATCAGTCTTCCAGAGACCCATGCTATTCTGTCTTTTAGTTAAGGAGGTGTAGAAATGGCTTGGACTAAAACAAGTAGCGGTGGGTACACTATCTTAACTGAAAGTGGATTAGTGCTTGATGACAATGAAAGTGCTTCGGCTGAAACAGTTACAGTTACTTCAGTACTTCCAGTTGGAATAAATTGGGAAAACACTAAGTTTCCACTAATTGTTGATATGACGACAGCAGCTGGTGCTGCGGTAGTATGTGATGCTCTTTTACAGACATCCTCTACCGGAACAACATCAGATGATGTAATGGGTGCTTCTTCAGCAACACCTAGTTGGGTAGATTCAGTAGCACTTAACATAAATGTTGGTTCTGCTACAACTACTAATTATGGTATAGAAGTTGATGCAACTAGTATCTATGCTCCATATGCGAGGATAGCTCTAATAACTGCAGCAACAGATCTAACTGATGGTGCTGGTAGATGTACAATAACAGTAGCCTTTAAAGACAGTCTAAATGTAGACCTAGAGACTGCCGATATAGGCGGTATAGGACCAGATCCATCATAACAATGTTGTTAATGGTGATTTTAAATAGGGGGGGTGCTCTTTGCATCCCTCCTACGGGATGTTGATATGGGAACTTGGGCAAAAGAAATTGCTGACCTAACAGGAGTAAATGGCGCTGACTATGATATTATTATGTCAACTCTAGATCCTCTTGATCCAACCTTACCAACAGTAGTGAATGCAAAAATACAATCATCTTGTGTTGAGGTAATAAATAGATTACCACCAAGTAAACTACAGTTTCTTACAACAAAACTAACAGATAGTGGTAGTGGAATCCAGACGATGGCTGCTGATATTATAACAAAAGTGGTTAGTGTTACCAAGGCTGGATATAAAGCAAGTCTTGTTGACGGAATGGACTCATCGAGGTTTGCAGCAAGTTCAGGATCTATTTATGAGGCTACTCCTACTAGTCCAGTTTATTTTATTAAGGATGCTAAGTATTTTGTAGAACCTGGTGGTGGAGATATCTATGTTGCTACTCTACCCATAATAGAATATGATGATACTTATTTAGGGGCAAGTGATTCTTCAGATCCAAAAGGTGATTTGTTAGCAGAGATTGCACCTGCTATTTTATATAGAGCTAGTCAAAATATGTTAACTTATATGATAGGAAGACATTTAGATGAACTTCCTACAGATTTAGATCAAAATTCACTTAACCAAGATACTACAGATGTATTTGAATTAATTGCAGACTTTAATGAGACTACTAGTTTAAATATTGCATCTTATTTTACAGAATTAGCGACACTAATTGATGATGAAGAGGATGTAGAGCTAGCAGGTATGAAAATTTCACAAATACAAGCCTTATTGGGTGAAATGACAACTGAATTAGGGGCTAGTAAGACAGAATATGATACCAATCTTGCCAAAAGACTACAGTTATATACCACAAGACTCGCTAAGGAAAAAGAGATACTATTAATATATCAAGGACGAGTATTACAATTAGAAAAAATGTACAATGAACAATTACAAATGATTGTAGGTACTGCATAATGACACAAGAACAAATGATAGAATCTGTACAACAATTGTTTCCCAATTTAGGAGAGACACAGATAAGAATTTGGTTAAATTTGGGATTAAAACAATTTTGTAGAAAGACAAGAATTTTAAAAGCAAACTTTTCATTTAATACTGCAGCCAATAAGAGATATTACTCATTAGGAACAGATGTAGACTCAACTGGAACTATTATTGAGGTATTAGATGTTAATTATGATAATTATCAAATACCAAGACTTGTGGGTGGTAAACCTGATTTGGAGGATTTAACGTGAGTGATGCTAAGACTAATGCATTAAAGACCCGTTGGTGGGTGGATAATAATAGTATTGCAATTGTAAGGGAGAACTCTGGAAGTACTGATCCACAGTATTTAAGCCCTAATGAAGTAAAGTCAGTTACAGCATTTTGTATAGTTGAAGATGAGAATTTTGTAACCGGCACAGGAACAGGGATAAGACCAACGGAAGTACCAGCGATACCAGAAGAATTTCAAGAGGCATTAGTTGATTTTGCAATGTGTAAAGCATATGAAACAAAACCAGATGGTCTTCAGAACGCTTCTTATTTTAAAATGAAGTTTGATAAAGCTGTAGTTGAAGGCAAAAGATATGCTAATCAAGCAAATGATGGGTCATCATATAATATTAAACAATACGATTATTAGGAGAAAACATGGCAATAAGTACAATAGACGTAACAAAAGTAACAGATAGAATCGGGGATTCTCTTGCAGTAGTTGGAAAGGCTGAAGATCGTACGACTGCTACAGCTGCTTTTAGTGCAACAAGAGGGATACATTGCAATATAGCCGATACATATGAACTTACTTTTGTAGATAGTACAACAGCTGTTGATATGGTATTAACAGACGGAGTAACATATCCTTTTTGTGTTACCAATGTTTTAAATACATCAAGTGCTGCTATAGATGCTGGAGACATAACTCTACTTTACTAATGAGATTTGGATCAGGCATAGGAATAACTAGGTCTTCTAGGGGTGTATTATCTTTTATTAAAGATAATCTTAAACTCTATATGCCTTACAAGGGTGCTGATACTAACAAAGGTGTCCAATTCGTAGGCACAGGTAGTACATTATTTGCCGATGGAGACTATATAGAAGTTGCTGATGATGAAACATTAAATTTAGGTACTTCAGATTTTACAGTATGTGCTTGGGTAAATTTATCTACTTCAGACCCAGATGGATATGCTATTGTATGGAAAGAAGAGACAACAGGTACTGATACTGGTTTTGGAATTAGGTATTATGAAGATGATATAAAAATAGATTTTGGAGATAATTCATCAGACTTGAGTTCATATTTACCTTCATTTACAGCTGTATCTCTAAATGTATGGCATTATCTTTCTTTTGTTTTTGATAGAACAGCAGGAACAGTTCAAGGTTATTTAGATGGAGTTATAAAAGGAACTACATTAGATATTAGTGGTGTTTCTGGAAGTATAGATACTTCTACTGCATTATTTATTGGCAAAGACGCAGGTTCATATAATTATATGAATGGCTCAATGAAAAATGTAGCAATATGGAATAGAAAAATAACTGCTACTGAAATACAGAATGTGATGTATAAGCAGTATGATGAAATACCAACATCTTCAAGACTTACAGATGGTCTTGTTAGTTGGTGGGCTTTAGATGATGCTGATGTGTCTTTAAAGAATACTGGTTCGTCAGTTACTACATATCTTTATAGAAGTATTAATTCTTTATTAACAGAAGATGAAACTTATAAAATATTATATGAAATTGAACCGACTAGTGGTGTGAGTGCAAATTTATTAGTAGGGGATGGGCTTTATAGTAGTGATATTCATAATTCTGGATGGGTTACTTCTAATACATTAGCAGAATTTACTTTCACTAATACTGGGATTGTCGATGTTAACGTAACTTTTGGTCAGAGTGGAGGAGCACGCACAGCTTCTCTAAAAAAATTAGAAATATTAGACTCAAGTAATAATTTAGTATGGAATGACTTTACTGCTATTGGAGATTGGACTGAAGGGACTAATGCTACTGTTTCAAACATATATATAGACAATCACGGCACTAATCATGGTACGAGTGGAGATGGCTCAACTTCAAGTACATTTCCTACGCATACTTATGAAAGATATGGGCAACAATCCCCTGTAATCCCAAGAGCCATAGATAACGCACCTACAGTACAAGCAGATGCGATTGGAAGTGGAAGTGCTTTGTTTGTAGCAAGTAATACTGATTATATAAATGTAGGAAATTCTTCATCTTTACAGATTACTGGTACTGCAATAACTGTCACTTCTTGGGTTAATATTCTTACTGATACTGATTGGATGAAAATTATATCCAACTCTACTGGTGGAAGTTATACGGATGGATATACATTTTTTTATTCTAATGAGCAATTTCATTTTAGTATAAATCACGAAACTACAAATGTAGCAAAAGTAGCCTACACAACTTATGGTGAATGGCATCATTTAACAGGTGTTTATGATGGAACAAATATAAAAATATATGTAGATGGAGTTCTTGGGGGAACAGATACTTATTCCAGTGCTATTGGCAATACAAGAGATACATATATAGGAGCAGGATATACTGATTCTATAAATGGACATATGAATGGCAACATCTGTCAATTAGGTATTTGGGCAGGTGCATTAACCCAAGAGGAAATCCAATCTGTAATGGAAAAGACTTTTGAAGAATTGGATGCTGAAGATAAGGGGCGTGATGGTGATGAAGTAAATACAACTGCAAATGCTACATCTCCTACAAATGAAACTAATGCTACAACTGGTTGGGCAGATTTGACAACAGATGTTGGGCTTACTACAGATAGTACTATAGTAGATGAAAGTACATATTCTTTAAAGTTTGTTACTGGTACAAGCCAAGAAGGTGCTAAAGTAAATTGGACAGTTGATAATACAAGTTTTTATAGAATAAGAATGAGATATAGGGCAGAAGAAGTACATACTACAGGATTTAAGATTCTTTTAGGCACATCCTCTGGTGGTAGTCAATACAGTGCTAATGAGTATGATACAGTAGCAGGAGTATGGGATACAATTACAGAGTATGTAACTACAACTGGGACTACACTTCATATGGCTATTGAAGAAAAAGATATGTCAAGTAACATACTTACAATGTATATAGATAATATCAGTGTAAAGAAGATGAATGATGGACACGACTTAGTCTCATATTGGTCTTTGGATGAAACTATAGAAACTGGTGCTGATTTAGTTTATGATAAAGCATCTGAAACACTTGGTGATAACTTGATTACAAATGGGGATTTCAGTTCGGCACTTGGTGCAGAATGGGACTTAACATTAGGTGGAGGGGGAGGCAGTATTGCATTATCTTCTGAGGGGCTTTTAATTACGCAGGGTGGTTCATCTGTTAGTATGTTTGCTTCTCAGGATTTCACAACTGTGGTTGGAAAAACATATTTGTTTTCAATTGATTTAGTATCTGCAAGTGGGACTACTTGGATTAAGTTATTAGTTGGAACATCCCAGAATGGCTCTCAAGTTAGAGACTCTGGGTATTCTTATGTATCAATAGGAACAACAAACTATCTTTCTTTTACTGCCACAGCAACTACAACTTGGATATCAATACAGGAGGCTCAAACTGGTTTAGCATCTTCATTATGGGATAATATTTCAGTCAAAGAAGTAGGTGGTAATGCAGGGAGACTAATCTAATGGCTACTACAATATCATCAGGAACTAATCCTTACAAACTCGGCTCTCCTCCAGATTTTGGTACTCTCTATAGTGGAAGGGCTTTAGAGTTTGATGGGGTTTCAGATTATGTAGAAAATGCAGCTGGTATTAATTTAATGAGTGGTGGAACTATGTCTTGTTGGTTAAAATCTGATTCAGCATCAGAAACTGGCAAAGTTGTATGGAATGGTATTGGTTCAAGTACTCAGCATTTCTCTATTGGATTAGGAGCTGGTGATGTAAGAGTTACAGTTAAGGATGGTGGTTCATCTACTATAGGGGCAAGTGGATTTGCAATTACAACTGGATGGCATTTTATTGTCGGGACTTATGATGGTAGTAGTACTGTGAAACTGTATGCTGATGGAGTTTTGCAAACTGGTATAGATATACTTGAAGATAATGATTATGAGGGATTAGTTTTAGGAGCAAGAGGAGCAGTTTATGATAACTTCTATGATGGAGAGATTTCTAATGTCCAAATCTGGGACAAAGTATGGTCTTTATCAGATGTACAATATGCTTATACCCATCCAGAGAAACTAATCACAGACAATAGTGCAGTAACATCTGGTACTACCATATCCAATCTAAAGGCTTGGTA
>Ga0098061_1000778_pt1 | contig 15658 bp, 15 predicted proteins | sample 22_taG_FD_92579 | JGI IMG/M metagenome (GOLD analysis project Ga0098061, IMG submission 92579) | Marine viral communities from the Subarctic Pacific Ocean - 22_ETSP_OMZ_AT15343 metaG | ecosystem: Environmental > Aquatic > Marine > Oceanic | place: Subarctic Pacific Ocean | collected 2015-01-20
AGCTGGGTCTTTCTTTGGTTCTAAAAAGCAATCAGGGAAAAACTTTTCTTGCTTCTCTATTTTGAAATTATTAACATCGAGAATCTTGTGGAATGTGTCCAAGGAGTGTAGGCTCCAGCCTGATTGAAATTCGTTAAAGTACCTATTATTTCTATATCTGACTCGAACATCTACATCGTATTCATTAAAGATATTTAATATCAAACACTTGCCGCCCTCTTTTAGACAATTCGCAATTTTATCCATGATGACAGACGGATCGTCCAAATATTCTATTACACCGCAGATCACGACAAAATCATATTTTGTATCTGGCGCGTATTCTTCAATATTGTGATTTACAAATTCAGCATCAACATTTTCTTTGGCGGCAGTGATGAGTGATTTAGAATAGTCTACCCCAGTAAACGTGATGTTATCAGTATTATTGAGCAGATAATGTATGAGTTCCCCTCTTGCACAACCCAAATCTAGAAGGGAATAAGTTTCTGTTGGGGATGTGTTTGTACTGACCCACTGTAATATGCGCTTAAATTGATCTTTCGGGTTGTTTAAATAATCTTCAGCTTGATATATGTAATCTACATGACTCATACAATGTCACCCCGTTTCAACTGATAATTATTATCAAGATCACGGGTGGCTCGCAGGCCCAGGATGTTGTCAAATTCTGCGGCTAGTAGTTCGCCGGTGCCAGGGCGTTTAACCCAAATATTGTCCCTGGTAAAACAATCGCCCTCTTTAATATTTTTGATGGTTACTACGGACGCATATGCAAAATCAATAGTAGGTTGTTCAGCTTTAAGAATGGTCTTGGCACCACCCAATGCAGAATGAATGGCCGTGGATCCATTAACCAATTCTGACAACTCTGCTGGATCAATTGATATCTCGATATCGGGACCAGGCCACGTTTTGTCGGATGTAAAGTGTTTCTCTAAGATTGACGCTCCGAGTGATACTGCACCAAAACAAGTATAGTTACCAAACGAATGATCGCTCAAACCAAGCACAGCGTTCGGGAAGGCATCTTTCATTTCTGCCATAGCACCTAGTCGTACTTGATCGTAGGGTGTAGGATAGAGCGATGTACAGTGCAATAAGGCATACTCTACGTTATGTCTCTCAAATATATCAACAGCACCCTGAATTGATGATATATTATTCATTCCTGTGCTTAAGATAATTGGTTTGCCGAATTTAGCAATGTGTTCAATCAGAGGGTAATTATTGCATTCACCTGAGCCAATTTTATACGCTTTTACTCCCATTTCTTCCAGCCTATCGGCGGCGGCGCGGGAAAAAGGCGTAGAAAGATAAATCATCCCCAAGTCATCCACAGTCTTTTTTAAGGCTAACTCTTCTTCGTAGGTCAACAAACAGCGATTCATGATCTCATAAATTGATTTATCGCTATTACTGGGGATTGTATTTTGTGCATCGGGAGTCATTTCATCTTCTAAGATATGACATTGAAATTTTACACACTCTGCTCCCGCAGCGTGGGCATCATTAACCATTTGGAGAGCCTTTTCGTAACTCCCTTCGTGATTAATTCCTATTTCAGCTATAACAAAAGGTTTAAAATCTGGCCCAACAAGACGACCAGAAATACAAATTTGGTTCGAAGTCATTTTACCTCTTATGGTTTTGGTTTTAGTTAGTATGATCCGCCAACACCCAAGGAACGTCCATCGCCTCGACTGCTGTCTTCTCCAGTTTGACCAACTTCGTCCAACAAACCACCAGAATTAATTCTTTCTGCTTTGGCCTTTTTCGCTTGGAGTTTTTCATCTTCTGAAGTCATGGTAATTTTCTCGCCACCTTCCGTGTTGGAACCCTGACGATATCCGCGGAATGCTACATCGTTATCATAATAAAGTTTATCGGTTTGTTGATGATATCGCCTTATCTGATTGTCAAAGAAGTTATCAATCAATTGTTTATTCCCATCTGCCAAGGCTGCATGGAATTCAGCGTCTGTCAAGTTAGTAAAATTAACCGCCAACAGGTCAGAGTTTAGGTGCAGTCTTTCGTAGAAATCCTCTGCTGGATTATCTTTATCTATGAGCCCTTCTCTGATCGCATGATGATAAAGCGGAGAACCTGGATAGGGGGTGACGGGCCTGATTGTTCGAAGTTGGGAGTGATCATCATACTTCAAAAGGAAATCAACTGCCTTTTGCAGTGTTTCCTTTGTTTCATTAATGTTGCCCCAAATAAGGTTTAATCCTGGGCTAATTGAAGTCTTAAGGGTTTCCTCCACTCCTTTAACGATAGTATCACAGGTGAGACCCTTTTTCATGACCTTCAGGGCATCATTATCAAACGCCTCAATACCATAGTTGATAAACACGCAGCCTGCGCGCTCCATGGTCTGAAGAATGTCTGGCGTGCAATAGTTCAATCGACCGTTGCAGTTCCATTTGAATTTTCTACCTGTTCGTTCTTGGTATTTAATAAACGCTTCACTGAGTTCCATGGACCTCTTTTTAGAAACCATGAGAAGGTCATCTGAAAACATAATATAATTGATATCATGGTTTAATTGCAAGTATTCGACTTCTTCCAAGATCGCTTCTGGGGATCTTGGACGGAAACCCTTGTCCATTCTGTAGCAGAAGTTACACTTAAATGTACACCCCCGCCCTGAAAGAACTGGCATTGTGAAGTCTGTCTTGCGACAGCGCTTGCTGTGATATAATCTATAAACTTTCATATCAAATAAGTCATAAGCTGGCAAAGGAACGCGGTCTAAATTATCCAGCATATCTTCTGGGATTAGGGCGCGGGGAGGGTTAATGGTAATCGTATCGTCTTGTCGAATTGCTATACCCTGGATGTTTTCTATCGAATCACCATTTGCACACGCTCTTAACAATTCTCTTGTTGTATCTTCACCTTCTCCCATCACAACAACGTCGGCCTGTGTTTTATTCAGAAAGTATTCTGGCTCGGGAGTGGGACCATAGCCTCCAATAATGTACGTTCCAGGCCGGTGTTTAGAGGCTGCAATCGCCTTAGATAGAGATAGCAACTTCTTATATTGCCAATATCCCGCGATAACACTGATTCCGATAACATCAAAGTGATTATTGTCCAGAAACTCGGTCAACGCCTCGTCTGGTCTGTGGTTAACGTCTTGATCCCACACTTCCACATCATAACCCTCTTGCTGCATTACCGCAGCTACAGCAGCCAATCCCTGGGGGAACCAAGTGGTATATGAATCATTATCATATGTAACCAACAGGATTCTCAAATTGCTTGATTTCTTATTAGGTGACATTAGTTGATACTCCCTTATTCATTGTAATAATCATTGTCATAATTTTTATAAATTACTTCTTCTTCTGAACAATGTGTTATTACATTGTTGCTCGTTGGATACCATTCAGCATTGGTATAAAATTCAAAAACGATATCTGGAAAAAACTTAGACATATATTCGTTGTAAACGATCTTTGTGTGCTCGCCCTCTGTCTTCACTCTTAAATCCCACCAATCTTGCCCTGACATATATGCAGGTGCTTGTATAAAAGACTTTGGTGCAATTCTAAGATCATGATAGAAGTCGAGGCCACAATAATAAATATGCTGTGCTTTAAGTTTTAGTATACCATATAAAGAAGCATATATTGAACAATTACACATCATCTTATCGCCATAAATAGCTACTAGGTATTGTTCTGCCTCATCTACAAGGTGATTAATTTTTCTTCCTCCGGGTGTAAACATCTCGGGGGCGTTTGTCGGTTCGGGACCTCTCCAGCAATATAAATATGGCTCATCTTCCTCTAGTGGAGGCAGTGTTGGCAATTGCCTCACTCCGGGGCATGCTCTTTTTTGTTTAGACTTGTGTTCGTTCCAAAGGGGCCAGTCGGGGCAGAGGCGTGCAATTGCACACTCTTGCACATTCAAATGCTCCAATATATTATCTTGGAAGGCGATATTGCGTTGTGGCATGTTGGTGTATATAATTACTTTTTTGGATCTTATATTTTCTAATAACTCTTCGTCATCAGTATTGAGAAGGGGTGGCGTGTTGATAAACAACACCATCTCATAATCATTAGGAATTTGTTTGATCATCTTCCATGACGTGCCGCGGCCGACAATTAAAAGTTTTTTAGTCATCTATAATCTTCCACATGATCACTGCATATTCCCGCACACACCTCAATATCTCCATTAACCCCAGATAAATCAGCCTTTTCAAGGGCTGCTAACGATGGGCCTGCACCCAATATATAAACTTTTTTCATATCCTATCTTCCTTTGTCCGGGCTCAGATTTTTCTCAAATAGTGCCATCTTATTAGTGGGGTCTCCGTTGTTGTTTTACCCATGGGCCCATTCCATTCTCTCTTAAAGATATATTCCAGATCGTCCTGTAACCCGGTGGCGATCAGGTGTTTCCTGCATAGCTCGTGACTGCTCCCCAAGTATGGAATATATTCACTCGTTGTGAGATGATCAAAAAGAGTTGAAAATTTAAAAATCTTCTCCGGGGTTCCGAAGAACCATAAGTCATTTATTAGCTGTATTCCGTTCTGGTATGGGCCCGCGGGGCCTTGGGCATAGAATTTTGAATTATCGTACATTTTAAAATCAAAATCAACCAAAAAAGCGATGTCGAAACGAGTAAATAATATAAAATCGTATTGCTCCCCGCTTTGTTTTACTAATTCCATTACTTTTCTCATAGACAACCACCGACAATGGATAGCCTGTTGTCTAGGATCGTTACTAAAAAATGGTTGTTCTTCGAATTCATAGCTGACGGGGGAGTAGGCTTCAAGGAGCCGGCTTTCGTAATCTGTGCTCCATGAATGAATGTACACATCAACCTCATCGTTAACATCTATAACGTGCTTCTTGAAGTGTTTTTGGCCGATTTTATAATTTATGACTTTTGATCCAATACCATATTTATCGTCTGTACCTACAAGGCCAGTTAAACATAAGGCAATTTTCATCTTATCCTCCTAACTTCTTGGCGTATTCGACTACTTTCCGAAACCCCTCGATTGTCGAAATGCGCGGGGTCCAATTTAAAAGTTCTTTTGATTTCAAGGTACACCCTAAGCTATATTTGTTTACCTCCTTATCAACCCTCTCCAAGCTAAGCGGTTTTGGGCCGGCGAATAGCATCGGATACTTATCCCAAAACTTAGACGACTCGTTGTATGTAGGGGTTATCTGAGTATTGAATTCTTTAGCTATGCGCTGATATATTTCTTTTACGGAGATAGTCGTTCCAGACGCCACATTGAAGACGTTATCAGGTGCATCGGTGTGTTCCATGACAACTCTGCATAAATCTAGTACATCATCAACATAAACGTAGTCTCTCCTCTGTTCTCCGTCGGAGTGGAGCACGGGGCACTCATTGCTCAATAGGCTTTTGATTATGTACCCAATCAGAGGTGGCTGCTTTCTTCTAAAGTCCTGATGTGGGCCGTATACATTAAAAAATCTTAAAATAACAGTCTCCAGCCCATAAGCTCGGGAAAAAGAGTTGCACAACATCTCGCTCTGTAATTTGGATGTGGCGTATATCAAGTCTGGAGAAACTTCAAAATCCTCCCTACACGGGAATGCTTTATTGTTCTCGTAAATGGCGCTTGTGCTAGCAAATATAACACGCTTTACATTGTTCCGGCGGGATGCTTCTAAAACGTTTGCTGTTCCCGCCACATTAACATCTATTGCTTCGTATGGGTTCTCTTGGCAATTTGGCAGCGGAGCTATCCCAGCAAAATGAAAAACGTAATCCATCCCCTTGAAGTGTTTAATCAGGCTGTCAGACCGGATATCCTCGTGTATAAAGGTGCCGAAGGTCTCACCATCAATAGCCAGATTATCCTCGTGTCCAAAACTCATGTTGTCCAGCAAGTAAATATTGTGGCCTTCTTTGGCTAACCTGTGTCCCAGCTGAGATCCTATAAAGCCGGCACCACCGGTGATCATTATATTCATGGTATGTAATCCTGTAGCTTATCATTACGCCGAATCGAGATAGCACTGCACGAGGGCCACGGGTTGGTGTTGGCAAAATCGTTTATTATGATTCTTTGGCCGTGGAAACAACTAGTGATAATTTCTTTATATTTAATATTTTTAGATTGGAGATACGATCTAAATTGCCCCAGATATTCCTCTGGGCGGGAGGTCATAAAGATTATTTGATGGCCAGCGTCGGATATATCCTTCAAAGTGCGTATATTATTCTCAATGGGCTCGAAAGTGTTGCTCCAGTTTTTAGCACCATATTTCCCATAGTTTTTTAGTAGTACGCCGTCAATGTCAAAAATATATGTTTTAAATTTTGCGCGTTCCGAGGCCCAGTCACCGGCAGTCCCCCAGTCGACAAACCGAGTTGACTTGACATAATTAAAAATCTTCTGCTTTTCCAAAATTAGATATGAAATTATATGGCTGACATAGATTTCACTGCTCAACTTGTAAGTAAGGCTGTCGCGGACTTCTTCAAAGGCGGACACAAAGTCTTCCGCGGAAACTGAATAAACGCCTAAACAAATTATATTAGAGACGATTTCTTTCTCGATTATGTCTAAGATGATGTCATCATCATTTTTTACAATGAAGCTCTTTGTTTGTACTCTCTCCACATCACTGATGCTGTCTATCTCCATACCAACAATACTATTTTTTGCATATGCTGAATCACTTTTTACGATGCAATCTGAGTCTTTGATTATTATTTGACCTGTTATACCTGCCCTCTTGATTGTGAGGTACACGGTTTCTGCTGATGAGGAAGTCGGTTCTTCCAAAATCAATATGTCGACGGCCGTACCAAATATCTGGTGTAATATAGTATCGGCTGCGTGGTCATCACAATGATCTCTTAGAATAGTGATCACCACCCTGTCAAACTCTTTATAATTTGACGCGTCGAGGACCTTCTTTATCATTAGATCGCCTGTGGGATGAGTTAATAGCCATTTCGGCCGCACGTTCGGATATCTACTAGATTTGCCCGACGCGGGAACAACCAAGGTTCGCATTATTTCAACCTCTCTATAATATAGTATAACCTATTTTTTATCATTATGCAAGTCTTTTTATCAGAATAAGGCAATATTCTTAGCAAATTCAAAACAAGCAAACGACTAACTATCTGTTGTTCATGAGTATTAAATGAGGAAAAAATACGATTGTGTATATAAATATTCTTTATCACTGGGCTTTTTACGCTATTTCGCCAAGACCACATGAGGGCAGTGTCTTGTATTATTTTGCTGATGTCCATGTAGGACGTGTCAATGAAGGAGTCTAAGAAATCAATTAAAAATAGTTCTGATTTATAGACCAACATGTTTTCAAATGTCAGATCGCCATGGCAGGAGCCCGACGGGATGTTAGACCAGTCAAAATCTAAACAATATTTTATTGGCTCTTCGATATCAATCGGGGATATTGATTCTATATTCTTTATTTTTTCTTGAACTTGGGTTGTATAGTCTTTGTTTTCACTCTTGTTGCTCTTAATATAAGTTAATAGCTTGTCTAAGAAAGGATTAATACTTTGCGGGACATTAGTAGAAATAAAATCGTTGAACTGAGTGCCATTGATGTATTGCATATCGAAGTGGTATAAACCCTTGTAAAAACCATCGTCTAGAATTTCCGGTGTTTTTAAAAAACTACTATTAAAATTTTCTTGCTTTTTGGCCTGCCTTTGAAGTCGGGTATTGTATGCTCTTGATTTTGATACTTTTCTAACAAATTTTCTATCATTCTGTTCACACAAATACACGGCACAGCCGGAATGCCCTTTAAGCTCATTAATTATCATTTGCCATTTCCATGGTCTTGTCTCTTCTTATTCTATGCCGTATTTCTTGAAGTATAAATCATCGGCGGAACCCCACGACCACCAGCCGGGAAAATTAGTTTGCCCCAAGTTTCGGCGCTGTGGTACCGGTTTTGCTATCTTCCAGGGATTAAAGATGGCTACCTTGTTGGCTCCACTTAAAGTAGCTGCCCACCAAGAGAAGGTGCTGTTGAAGATTATAACTTGATCAAAGCTTCTCAATAAATTAAAATCATCCATAAAACTACCTCGAAGACCACCAGAACCCTCGATCACTTCTGCGCCATTACAATGAACAATCGGATCATAGTCCTTAAATCCTTCAATCAGATGATTCATATATTCCAAAGACTGTTCTGGTTCAACCCATGGGGAGTTTGATGGTGGGTTGGGGCCAATGGCGATCTCATGTCTAATTTTTTCAATGTCCGCTAAAGTATAAGGCTCCCACTTTTCAGCATCTGTAACAATGTGTAATCTGTCAAATTCAAAATTCTCGATGGCGCGCTTGAAGGAATCAGCATGAATGTGGTTTTGGTTGTGGCTAACTTGGATTAATCTGTTTTGCAGTCTGAGATGTAGAATGAGATCATTTTTATTTGTTATAGGGTGTGGCGTAAACCAGCTTCGAACCTTATCCAAATCAGAGGACAAGAGTTTGTAGTCCTCAAAGTACCCATTGATAACCACATTGTGACCAGATATGCCGGACATAAACAATGCTTTCTTATAATTACTATCATCAATATAGATGGTTGGCAACGACGTGTTTACAGCGCAGTCTTGCGCTTCGATACCAACTTCTGGAATAGCGCGATGTTTAAGTGGTAAATTGTTCTTCTCAGCCAATAATCGACCGCAACAATATTGAAAAAGATTGTTTCCGAATCCTATTGTGAAATTAATAATAACCGATCCTGAATTATCCATAAGTAAAAAGATCTCCGTATTTTTCTTTTAATATTTCGGTAACTTCTGGAGTTTCCTTAACAGTAACTTTAACGCCGCGATTTGCTAATTCTATAGCAAATGCCAATTGCTGCGATTCCTCTAAAATCAATGTGCCTTTCTTGTATGTCACACAGTCAGTGGTATATTCTTTCTTGCCGCTCATTAAGAAACGATTAATTTGAAATTCCAAATGTGACCTGTTAGAGTCATTGGAAGCTTGACACATATAGTGTGGCATATTATTGTCTTTTGCTAAACGAATAAAAGCTCGTGTATCGCGCGGGAAACACGGGCCACCCCACCCAAAGCCATATCTAAAGAATTTATTGTTAATACGACTATCGGACCCTACTGCGCGCAGCACCTTATCTGGATTGGCTCCCATTTGTAATGCGAGGTCGCCAACCATGTTGGCAAAAGAAATCTTTGTGGTTAAATAACAATTCAAAGATACCTTGGTTAATTCTGCACTTAAACGATCCATAATATGAATTACTGGTTCGCAAGAACAAATATTCTTGTAAATTGAAACAATTGACTCAGCCAACTCGGGTTTGTCGCTCCCAACATAAACTGCATCTGGGAATTCCTGATTATGTAGAATTGTACCCTGCGCAACGACTTCGGGATTAAAACTCACATCCCAATTGTATGGTTCCAGCTTTTCATATACTCTATTTGAATACCCAGGGTTTACGTTTGAGCATATAATAAGATGCTTGCGCTTCTCCTGAACCCCAAGACGTAACAAGGCCAACGCTACCGAATCAACCTGTGACACATCGTAGCGACCATCAGGCTCTGAATACGTTGCCACTGTTACAAACATTGTATCCGCATGCGCAACGGTCTTGGCCAAATCTGTCGTTGCAGAAAGGTTTTTGCTGGCTTGTAAGTAATTGTTGACGTTTGGCTCAAAAGAGTCAAGAGTTTTGTCATTGATGCTGTCAACGTATTCCTGTCTTATGTCACACCCAACAACATTATATCCGCCGCGTTCCAGGGTGAGCCCAAAACACAACCCAAGTCTACCAATACCTATTACAGACAAGTTTTCCATTATTTCCCCCAAGTAAAAATAGGATGTTTTTTATTACAAAAATCTCTTCCAAAAAACTGAAAATTATCATAGTTTTCAATCACAGACTTCGTTCGCTCGATGCGTTCTGGAGATGTGTTATGAGTTATATATCCGCGCTTAGCTTTTGACAAGATCTTCTCTATGTATACATCCTGTGTTTCATAATTGCACTCTGAAAACGCATAATTACTGATGAGTAAATCGATCTCTACATCTTCTAACTTTTCAAGTTCCGATGGCGTTACAACGTGAAAATTATCTACACCAGTCAAAGAGCAATATTTGCTAGCCAATTTGGTTGGGGCATCTAAATCTACATCATAATAATTGCTAAATTTAAACATTTTCGAAATAACCAATGCTAAACCACCATATCCGCCGCCAATCTCTACAATATTCATATTATCTAGACTACCATATAAACCAAATAAGTCACTCAATACCTTCATATAGCGCGCGGTTGTTGGCGACATAGCGTTGATATTATATTTCAAATACTGGCTTTTTCGAGGTGAACCATAAGAATCATTAGCAAGAATAAATTCATCGGCTTTATCAAGAATTATTGAATTGTTGTATAAAACATTTTCAAGATATTTCTCTCCCAGCCAGCCTGGGACATGTTCAAAAATAATTTGGATTTCTCTGCGAGATTTGAAATTATTAAAAAACTCATCATCTGTTGCTGCTTTTTCGCATGCTTGCACATAGTCAATTGCTAGTTGTTCTTCGGCGCGCCAGCCATAATACTGGCCCTTCTTAAACCCTCTATCAATTTCTTTTGCCATCATGACTCCTTTATGGTCTTTTCAAAAAATTTATAATATTGTTTGGCGGCCTTTACCATCGATATATTTGATTCTACACCTGTTCTGACAACATTATCATAATTTAAAGGTGGTGGCTCTTTAATATCCAAAAATGAATAATCCCATTGATCTTCTTCAATAACAATTGCTGATCTTCCTGCGATCTCTCTTGTGCCGCCGGCAGAAGAGCAGATAATTTGACACCCACAGGCGCGAGCGTCCATCACAACGTTTGGGCAATGGTCAAGATAGGCTAGATGGATAAAATACGTTGAGCGCCTGAATAGAGACAATAGAGTAGATACATCTAAATTACCAACATAAAACACTCTAGGGTGGTCAATGACATAATCAGGATCTGCACCAGCTACAATCAAACAATCCTTTTCACCACTATAGTGGAGAAAGTATTGTACATTATCCTTCAGCCTCTTGAAGACATGCCAATGAGCGGCACAAGTCCAGATGTTATCAAAATTATCGAATTTATTTAATTTTGTGCTAATGTCAATCTGTTGAATTTTTAAAGTATCAGAGCCGTTATTAATAACCTCATAATTTGGATGCGGACCAAACCATTTAAAGATTAATTCTTTATTAAAATTCGTCTGAAATATGACGCCATTCGCCTCTTCGTATGTTCTTTTGATGTTTGCGTTCATTTGATCGCAATCAAAATTAGCGTTAAAATAAATTCCATCCAAGCGCTGAATCATAGGCAAATAAGGCTTTTGGTTATGGCTCTCTATAAATGATAACTTAAGATTGTATTCTAAAAGCGGATCAAATGTTACATTACGAAAATTTAAATATTTCATTAACTTCTGCGCAAAATAATTTGGACCAGAATTTGAACTCAAGTCTACATTTTCTAAAAATATATTCATAGTTGTTGTAATTTAGCGTATGGTTTTTTATTTCGTATGGTGCGTTCTGTCAGAAGCTGGTCTTGTCTGTGTGCTCTGTCATCAGATATGGGATTCATACGATTGTAAACATACAATACTTCATTTAGTGCTCTAAAGTTTTGTGGGCCGGCCATCTCGGCCATTGGCCACATTATAGCTTGATCACTAGTGGTGGTCCAAAACTGCCCTTGTTGGTTCATAAAATCTTTTCTCTTGATCTTGCAAAACAATTCTTTTCTAAAGGTACCTAAATGGGAAAACTCCCAAGACTTCTGTCTAATTGTGCCTTCCCAATATTGATCGGAAATATTTGGCTTTATAACCTCGCCGGTTGGATCTACTGCATAAGATCCATTGGTCATCCAAATATCACCACTCTCATAAACTTTGTTTAAATACGAAAGCACATTTTCATTGGCCAACCAATCGTCTCCGTCCAATATCACAACAATGGTATTATCGCGGGCATCATACACTGCTTCATAAACATTGCACATCTTGCCTTTGTTAAAAGAATTCTTTTCGACCACTATTGTACCATCAAATTCTGACTGTGCTTCTTGTAGCAATTGTTTAGCAACTTCGAAGGTTTTGTCTGTTGAACAATCATCAATGTAAACTATGTCATAGTTATCGTATTTTTGATTAAGGGCAGATGTTACATTTCTCTTAACCCATTTTTCTACATTATATGATGGTATCAATATCGTGAAGTGGCTATCCAACATGACTCCAGAAGAATTCCTTACGGTTCTTCAGATATTCATAAGTGACATTAAGATCATCAGTGTTGAACCATTCCTCATTAAGATGTTGTACGTTGTCGTTCAGTTCCAACTCACAGCCCAATAATTTTGCCTCAATCACAAATCGAGGACAAGTATCTAAGCCTGTGGGTTTAAAACAAATCCCCTTAGCTTCGGATAGTTTCTTAAGCATCTCGTCATGACTGACATCGCTTACAACTTCATAATCAATATTTTGCTGTTTACACCAATCTTCTGATTGTTGTGATCCCTTGACCCAAGAGCGTGAACCAAGCACGATCCACTTGTCTCGTAGGGCGTCGGAGGCGTTCTCTTTGAGGTTATCAATCTTATCAAAGAAATCGTCTTCAAAGGTGGAAGACAACACAACCATCTTTTCAGGGTTAATGCCTGATAGGTGTTGTTTGTAAATGTCCAATTGGCCTTGTGACATAAAGAATGTTGTGGCTGAATTATTAACAAAGTTCTGGATCAACTGTGCTTTTTCTGTTGCCAAATAATCACATTCCTCTTCTTCTAGGAACTCATACAAAGTTGGGTTTCTATATTCACAATATTTGTAATCATACTCAATAAAGTGATATGTTAGACCCTTATCAATCGCATGCTGAAGAAGCGAATTATCTAACTGAGCAATATTACCAAAAACCCAAACAGAATCTGTATTGTTGTCAATAATGTCTGTAGTTAAGTTTTGGGAGTTTATAATTTCATAACTCTTGCCCGGAGGACACGAATTAATCAGCGTTTGAAGACTCAGTTCAGCACCACCGGTAAATTGTTGAGCAAACATATCGCTTACAAAGATATAATCAGCATCCATGGCTAGGCCCTTAAAGCCCATTGCATCAATAAAATGCTCATGAAGTTTTTGTTCGCTGAATCTTGTTTTTAAAACCTCGGCGTAAGCAATGCTCTTTGTGTTATCGTTTGCTTCGTAGCATTCACGCATCTTTTCCTTCGCAGATTGTTCGCGCGGGAAAGCCCACATGGATTCTTTAATCAACACACCGTCCCAAACTACTTCATCTTGAACCTGTTGGAGATCAAATGCCACGTTATGGAAATTATCTCTTCCATTTACGTCCACCAAGAAGTCTAATTGACCAGACCAGCCAGTCGCAACGACAGGGAGACCACTATAAGCAGCTTCGAAGATTGGTAACCCAAAACCCTCGCCGTGTGGAAGAGCTACGAAAGCCTTAACCTTCGGATGGATATACAAGGCATGCATTTCTTCGTCTGTCATATCACCATGAAGCAAATAAACTTTACATTTTCTATCTGGGAATCTTGTTACGAAACCTCTTAAGTCATCATAAAGCTTCTCTCTATCCATCAAACAGTTTTTCGCTATGTTTGATTTTACAACTAATCCAACTTCGTCGTCATGAAATTCTTCTAAGAACCATTTAATGGTATTCGGAAGATTTTTTCGTGGACCAAATTGAGCAACAGCTAGAAAGTTATAATCATGCTCTAATTCTAGCTGTAGTTCTTCTAAATTATCATACGTTTTAACTGGATAATTTACTGCTTCTATTGGTCGAGCCAACTCTAGAGTTACGGGTGTATTTGTACGTTGGTCAACACCTTGGTACTTAGAGTTTTCAAAAACTTGACGAGAATGACCAGATACAACAATAACCTTGTCCATTTCATTTGCTTTTTGAATCCATTGGTGTGCAACTCTGGTTGTTTCGATACCAGCAGTATAGCCAATGTTTACTTGTGCGATTCTTTCCCATTCTGTTGGGATAGTCACCTGTAGGGAGATATCAAATTGGCCACCCTGGTGAATATGGGCGATTGTCTTTTCAATCGTCTTATCAATCCAAGCTCTCTCTTCATCTTGCTCGTTAAGCCAAGAGGTTTGACCCCAAGTGATAGGCTGGATATAGATATCAAAAATATCCTCACGGGATCGAAGGGCGCGCAAAGCAAATCGGGTTTGTTCACCATATCCGCTTCTGGTTAGAAGAGGGCCTTTTAGAATAATCTTCTTACGCATTAGGCCACCTCCAATAGATGCCAACGTTCGTATCCTTGTCTCTCGTCCCAAGAGCCATTTCTTTCAATAAATTCATCCATAGTTCGAACCCATTCCTTTTCATAATTTTCAAAATTATAGTTATCTCTTACATGGCCGCGGCCTTGGGCCGCGATCTTTTTGTACGTTTTGTCTGACATATTAAGGGCCTTGGTCATATGCTTCTCAAAGTCTTCTTGTGAGATACGATCTTCGAAAATATACGGTACCGCCAAGGACCCAATTACTACCTTCGAACAAGGCTGAATACCATATCCAAACCAGTTTTTACCATCTGTCACCTGTTCTTGAAGACCGCCTGTCATATTAACAATAATCGGGGTACCACATGATAGTGATTCCAACGTGGCCAAGCCAAATCCCTCTGCATCAGAAATATTAATGGTAAAGTCAGCGGCATTATACATGACAGCTAACTCTTCTGGCGAAACCTTGTTTGTGGAGATCATAACTTGTCCTTCATTTACTCCCAGGTGTTCAATAATATGTGGCAAATCTTGGCCGTGCGGGTCTCTAGCATCTGTGTGCATAAGGAGAGTAGCCTTATCATGACCAACTTTATCTAGCCATTCCTTAAACCACCAAACCAGCGTACCGGATTGCTTGCGGCGCGCATTCCGATTGTTCCAGAAAAAGATTTTCTTATTTTTGCTTGAAAGATGATCGCTAGTTTGCTTGAAAACATTCTCTCTCATGTTATTTACAGCATCGAGCATCTCTGAATCTTTAAATTTCTTAAAGATATTATTATTTACGGCGTGTGGTAGATATTTACTCTCCACATCTGGAGCTACGGTCTTAACAATTTCATGCGTTACTTTTGAAATGCAGACCACTTCATCGGTTGATCTATAAAATCTACCATTGAAATGTGGCGCCGGGAAGTTATCCCATACATGATAATAAATCATGGGAACATTTGCGCGGACTTCATTATCAATTTCCCACAACCATCCATAAAAACGCGGATCAGTCATAAACCAAAGCGCATCTGGTCGTTCGTTTGATAAAACAGACCTAATCTGTTCCTGATTACCGTAACCATCAACTGGGAAGATCTTCCAATCTTCTCCATATGGTTCTACCGACTGGGGCGTGTAATCATGATGTTTCATCGCTCCCCCAAGACAAATAAAACTGTATCTCCCGGTCTTCAAGAGAGCCTCAATCATATACTTGGTTTGAGTTCCAACTCCAGAGGGGGATAGGGGATGGTCACTCAATACCAAAATCTTCTTTTTTGTCATTTA
>Ga0098061_1000781_pt1 | contig 15654 bp, 20 predicted proteins | sample 22_taG_FD_92579 | JGI IMG/M metagenome (GOLD analysis project Ga0098061, IMG submission 92579) | Marine viral communities from the Subarctic Pacific Ocean - 22_ETSP_OMZ_AT15343 metaG | ecosystem: Environmental > Aquatic > Marine > Oceanic | place: Subarctic Pacific Ocean | collected 2015-01-20
AAAACACCCCTCTTTTTACTTGACAAACTAAATACTTTATCATATACTATATAGTATGTGTTTAGGCACTAAGGCACTAAGGCACTAAAATAGGCAACAACAAGAGGCAAATTATTATGGCAACATTAGCAGAAATACGAGCTAAGCTACAGGCTCAAGAAAACAAAAGTAGCAGATCTAGCACCGGTGGTGATAACGCTATATTTCCTTTCTGGAACATTCCAGAACAATCTACAGCAGTATTAAGATTTCTTCCTGATGGTAACGAAAGCAATTCGTTCTTCTGGGTAGAAAGACTTATGATTCGACTTCCATTTAGTGGAATTAAAGGTGACAATGATTCGAGAAACACCTTTGTACAAGTTCCGTGTATGGAGATGTGGAACGAAACTTGTCCGGTTTTGACTGAGGTTCGCACTTGGTTTAAAGATCCAGCACTAGAAGATATGGGACGTAAATATTGGAAAAAACGTTCTTACATTTTCCAGGGTTTTGTATTAGATAGCCCGCTCGCTGAGGACACAGTTCCAGAGAATCCAGTTCGTAGATTTATTATCGGACCACAAATTTTCCAATTGCTTAAAGCGGCATTGATGGATCCTGAACTAGAAGAACTTCCAACTGATTACACAAGTGGCTTGGACTTCCGTTTGACAAAAACAACCAAAGGTGGATACGCTGATTACTCTACATCTACTTGGGCAAGACGCGAACGAGCACTTGATAAAGCAGAAACAGAAGCAGTATCCCAATATGGTTTGTTTGATCTTAGCAGTTTCCTTCCTAATAAACCGGATGAAACAGCGGTCAATGTTATTAAAGAAATGTTTGAAGTATCTGTAGACGGTGGACAATATGATCCCGAGGCATTTGGGCAATACTACCGTCCAGCAGGTATGTACAGACCACAAACAGATTCAACTTCCAGCAAGGCAGAAGCAACCACTACTGCTCCTGCCCCTAAGGAAGAAAAACAAGAAGAAACGGTAGTCTCCGAAACTCCGCAAAGTAGTGGTGGCGGGTCAAAAGCAGAGGATATTTTAGCAACTATCCGTGCTAGACAAAGTCAATAATATATAAAGTTTGTGAAAGTTCCGGCAAAAATCTCCTTCCGGTAACCAGCGAGATCTTTCACAATTTTATAATATTCTATAAGGAAAATTTTATGGTAAAACCGTTTGATGTAAGCAAATTTAGACGAGATATTACAAAATCTATAGACGGATTGTCTGTAGGTTTTAATGATCCAACAGATTGGATATCTACAGGCAACTATTGTCTGAATTATCTCGTTAGCGGAGACTTTCATAAAGGAGTTCCGCTTGGTAGGGTTACAGTACTTGCTGGAGAATCAGGTTCGGGTAAGTCATATATCGCGGCAGGTAATATTGTTAGAGCCGCACAAGAGCAAGATATTTTTGTAGTGTTAATTGATAGTGAAAACGCTCTCGATAAAGAGTGGTTAGAACGAATTGGTGTTAATACTGACGAAGATAAACTTATGCGATTAAGCATGAGCATGATTGATGATGTTGCTAAAACTATTAGCACATTCATGAAAGATTACAAAACAATGCCTGAGGAAGAACGTCCTAAGGTTCTTTTTGTTATTGATTCTTTAGGTATGCTATTAACACCTACTGACGTTGATCAATTTGAAGCGGGTAATATGAAAGGTGATTTAGGCCGTAAGCCTAAGGCTCTTACAGCATTAGTTCGCAACAGTGTTAATATGTTTGGTGGGTATAATGTTGGACTTGTAGCAACAAATCATACATACGCATCACAAGATATGTTTGACCCAGATGACAAGATTAGTGGTGGCCAAGGCTTTATATATGCAAGTTCTATAGTAATTGCATTAAGAAAACTTAAATTAAAAGAAGATGCTGAAGGCAATAAAACTTCTGAAGTACATGGTATTCGTGCCGCCGCTAAAGTAATGAAAACACGATACGCAAAACCATTTGAAGGTGTTCATGTTAAAATACCTTATGAGCAAGGTATGGATCCATATAGTGGTTTGCTTGATATGTTTGAAAAGCAAGGTTGGGCAGTAAAGCAAGGCAATAGGTTAAAATACACTTGTAAAGATGGTACAGAGATTTTAGAGTTTAGGAAAGGCTGGACTGGTGATAAATTAAACATTATTATGAATGATCTACAGGATCGAAATTTTAGTTTCGGCAATACAGTAGAGGAATCCTCTGATATAGAAATTGAAGAAACTGAATCAGAAGTATAAATATCCTTAAATTTAACCCGAGGAATATTTGTGAATAGTACTGTTTTAATACAAACATGGGAAATGTTGAAGGCATACATTCCAAAAAAAGAATTACCACTGGCCGCAGAGCAGCTTGTAAACTATCTATATGAAGAAGGCTATTTAGAAATTGTTGATGAATTGGCAGAAACTTGCACTACAATTGAACAAATTGCTAATGAATTTGATAAAGAAGAATATGATGAAGAGGAACAAGAGTGGTGATTTCTAGTGTGGTATAGTAAGGTAGTTCAAAGTATGGGTAATATTCCAGATGCTTTGGAATATTACGAAGGTGAACTTATACATGCCAAAAAGGACGTTAAGATTGCCGGTGTTCTAGAAAAAAATGCTACGGCATTGCCGGGCATTGTAGAACATCGGTTTAATCAATTACAAGAACTAGAAGCGATATTACAGCACCTTAATATACAATTACGCAAAACAAGACGCAAGCATTTTAAAAAGTATTTAGAAAGTTATAACAGAGCCCTCAGTGCCCGTGATGCTGAAAAGTATGTAGACGGCGAAGATGAGGTAGTGGACTTAGAAACTATTATTAATGAAGTTGCGTTAATTCGTAATAAATGGCTGGGAGTTGTTAAAGGATTGGATGTTAAGCAATTTCAGGTAAGTAATGTTATACGCTTACGAACAGCAGGTATGGAGGATGTTACAGTATGATAGATACGGCGCCATATGGTGACATATTAGCCCAACAGGCGGCCGCTAAAGAAGTACAGAATGTAATCTCAAAGCAATTGTTTGATAATATGCTTCACGTTTGCGATTTTGGTTGCGGTGATGGATCAGTGACTGAATGGTGGACAAAACAGGCGCCTTATGATGAAACCCAGCCTGGCGTTAGTTATACTAAAGTGTCTGGTATAGATCTAATAGACAGATCTATTGACAAGTTTGATTTTACTTGCGGTGATATACAAAATATGCCGTATAAAGATAATGAATTTAATTTGGGTTGGTGTCACTACTCTTTACAACAAATAATCGATCCTGTTAGAGGACTAGTTGAAATGCGTAGAGTAATGACTGAGTATTCATTGCTGTTTTTAACTGTGCCACAGGCTTTAGATACTGATTACGGAAGGCTCAAAACAAGATTTAATCACCACGATAAAAACTTTTATTCGCTTCCAACATTAATCACACACTTAGCAATGGCAGGATGGAACTGTGATAAAGGATACTTTCTTAAAAAGTTTAATGATCGAAATATCCATGCTATTATTAAACCGATAAAAGACTGGGAAGAAGTAAATAACCCGTATAGTTTAAACCACGCCGCATTGCAGGAGAGAGGTGCGTTACCAGAATGCACTCATGATATGATTAAAGCAAAAGGATACTTTGATGAAACTTGTTTGCTTATTCCATGGATGACTGGTGCGCTAACTAACTATGGAGATAGAGTGTAATGGGGTTTCCTATAATACAAAATAATCACGTAAGAGTTAAACCTTGCAAGCACGGAGATTTCTCATACAATATAAATGATACAGTAATAGGGCAATGTTTAGATCAATATGGCGAATATGCAGAAGCAGAGTTAGCACTAGCATCGCAAATTCTTCGTCCTGGAGCAAAAGTTATTGACGTAGGTGCTAATATTGGAGTACATTCTGTTTTTTATTCTAGCGTAATAGGAAATGAAGGCGAGGTGTATGCCTTCGAACCAAGTCATTTAAATTATTTTTTCTTAATGACTAATTTAACACTTAACAGTGCGTTTAACGTAACGCCAATTAAAGGTGCAGTAGGAACAAAACGCCCGTTATACCTTCCTCTTAATAGAGTAGCAGACGAAATAAATCATGGCGCATTAAAAACTACTGATCAAGATACGGGTAATGAAGTAGAGCGGTGTGCGGTTTTTAATTTAGATGATATACAATTAGACTACTGTAATCTAGTAAAGATAGACGTTGAGGGAAATGAAGTAGATGTACTACATACCGGAACACGTTTATTTTCTACACATCGACCATTTGTTATCGCAGAGTGCCAAGAAAATCAGAAAGATCTATTACAAACATTTAAAGACATGGATTATGACTGCTATTGGTTACCTTCTCCAGGCTTTAATCCAAATAATTATTTTGAAAATGAGGAGTGTATTTTCGCAGATCCAAATGATGCAATTATTAACGTATTTGCTCATCCAAAAGAAATAGATATTCAAATAGATAATTTAGAAAAGATTACCAGAGTCACAGCCAAGTGGAAACCCGCAAAACCCACTAAAAAAGTGGCAGAAACCACTAAAAAACAACTAAAAAGTAACAAAGAAAAAAAACCTCAATAAAATCAAGTACTTAGAGCAACTTTTTTCGTGACATTTCCGCTATTTCCTGTATAATGTATATATACGCTAAAGAAATAGGGAACGATATGACGTCCCCGCCAAGTTTAATTAACCAATAGACATATAAGGAGCGAATTATGTCAAACTTTGTTTACATTCATAAAGGTGTCCATGCTGGAAAAGAAGTTAGCGGATACTTTCCGTTGGCAAAGGAAGATCCGAGTTATGGCAAGGGCGGAATGTTTCTTACTGTTGATGGGACATTCAGACCTACTGAGTTTCCGGCTCGAAACATTCGAGTTAAAATTGAGAACGTCATGGCGTATCAGACCGCCTCGGAAGAAGAAGCACTTCAGGCTCAAAAATCTGTTTCAGCAGACTTTGCAAAGCCAAAAGCACCGGTAGTGGTTGAAGAAACTGATGAGCAGGTTATGGACCGTATCGGCGAGCGTTTCAGCATCCTCAACGAAATGACTCAAGCAACTATCAACGGTGATGTCCGAGCAATGATTGTTACCGGACCTCCGGGTGTTGGTAAGTCGTATGGTGTTGAAACAACCCTCGAAAAAGCGTCACTGTTTGACAAAATCAAAGGCACTCGTACGCGATATGATGTTGTAAAAGGCGCGATGACTGCTCTTGGACTGTACGCAAAATTGTATGAGTACAGCGACCGTGGCAACGTGCTAGTGTTTGATGATTGTGACTCTGTACTGTTTGATGATTTGTCGTTGAACATTCTTAAAGCGGCACTGGACTCCGGCAAACGGCGTAGAATTTGTTGGAACGCTGATAGTGCTAAACTTCGGTCTGAGGGTATTCCTAACTCGTTCGACTTTAATGGTGCGGCAATCTTTATTACTAACGTAAAGTTTGAGAATGTGCGCTCTAAGAAAGTAAAGGACCATTTAGAAGCACTCCAGTCACGTTGCCACTACTTGGACCTCACACTGGACACGATGCGTGACAAGACTCTTAGAATTAAGCAGATTGCCAAAAGCGGTGAATTGTTTAAAGGCTACAAACTGAGCGAGAAAGCCCAGCAGGAAGTTCTCGACTATATGGACGAAAACAAAAACAAACTTCGAGAAGTGTCGCTACGCACCGCTCTTAAGATTGGTGACTTGCGTAAACTGTCCAAAAACAACTGGAAGCGTATGGCGGAGGTTAGCATACTTAAATAACCACCGTCACTTAGATACTTATTACAACGCTCCAGTGATAAGTATCTATAACACTTGGGGAGGCACTAGTGCCTCCCCTTTTTTATTATGAAAAAGCCTGCTAAAGTTTATATAGAAGACAATTCCATCTACTTAAAACTTCCGTTCACTATGACGAGTTTGGATATTGCCACTTCGTCCAACCCGGCAGATGTGCCGCGTCGTTTATTCTCGCATGGTAAAAGTAATAAAACCCATGTTACTTGGAATGTAGAAAAGAAGGCATGGACATTTAGTTTTACTGAAGATAATCTAATTTTTATTCAAAATTTTTTAGAAAGTCTTAATGTTACAAATATAGAATATAGTGATGAAGTTTTAGAATATCAAACTGAGGTGTATAATATAAAAAATTTTCCAGAGAAATATAACATAGAACTTTGTGTAGACAATGACTTAAAACCTTATATTAAAAATGCGCCAGATTCACTACTTAAATATTTAAATGATCAGAAATTAACTGATCTTTGGAGACTAATAGACAGGTCACATGAGTTAGGTTACAGTTTAAGCGACAAAGTAAAACTAATGATCGGAGATTCAGTAGAGCATGTAATGGTATCTAATAGTAGAGTCTCTCTTGGTGGCACTCTAAAAGAAAAAGAAAAAAAGTTAAAAGGTATACTAATGTATGCTTTAAAATATAACAGGATACCGATTGTGTTTCATTCTCCAGAAAGGTTATTATTTGGCGCAAAAGTAACCAATACTGGTGTGTCTAACAATAAGAAACCTATTGCGTTGAAACACGAAAAGATAGTAGACCCGCAATTTGATCCGATGGTTTTTAAAGTAGTAAGACAACTTATGAAAGAGGAATCAGTTGGAGACGCAAAACGCTTTGGTAAGAAAGATTGCTTAGTGTACTATTCACATACATCAAAGGACTTGATCGAAAGCGAAATAAATCCTCAGATAATATTTTTTACCAGAATGGTCAATGAAAGAACATTTAATATATTTCTTGACCATATACCAAAAGTGTGTTATTATAATACTGTAAACTCTCCCCTTGACGAAGAGAGTAATAGATTATTAATGGAACTAGGACCTGGCAACGAATATTATGCCAAAATGTAAATTATATTTAAAAGACGAAGTTAACTGCAAGTTTGAAGGATTAGACTTACTCGAAAGAAGAAAACTAGTAGAAAAGTTTAAGTTCGATATTCCCCACGCACGTTTTATGCCGGCTGTTCGTTTAGGACGCTGGGACGGCAAGGCGTCTTTCTTTAATCTTGGCGGTAGCACTTATACAAATCTGCTTGGCGATATACTGCCACTACTAGACAGTTATAAAGTAGAACTTATAGACTACAGAAACCCAGTAGAGTTAAACTTTGACAAAGTAACTGCTGAAAGTTACAGCCATGTTGCATGGCCGGAGGGGCATACGCACGAAGGACAACCCATTGTATTGCGTGACTACCAAATAGATGTTATTAATCGCTTTTTAGAAAACCCACAGTCCATACAAGAAGTAGCAACTGGCGCAGGTAAGACACTCATTACTGCCGCACTTAGTAATATTTGTGAGAAGTATGGGCGCACTATTGTTATTGTACCAAATAAAAGCCTTGTAACGCAGACAGAAGAGGACTATATTAATTTAGGACTTGATGTGGGCGTATTTTATGGCGACAGAAAAGAGTATGGTAGAACGCATACTATTTGTACTTGGCAAAGCCTAAACATACTTACAAAGAAAACACGCGCCGCCGAAGTAGATATTACTATCGAAGACTTTATCGATGGGGTGGTGTGCGTTATGGTAGACGAAGTACATATGAGTAAAGCGGATGTGCTGAAACAATTGCTAACGCAACAGTTTGCCCATGTGCCCATACGATGGGGATTAACAGGCACGATACCAAAAGAACAATATGAATGGATGTCACTGAAAGTCAGTATTGGCGATGTAGTAAACAGAATTGCCGCCGCAGATCTACAGGATAAAGGTGTTTTGGCCAACTGTCACGTGAATATAGTACAACTTAATGACTACGGAGAATATAATAACTATCAAAGTGAATTAAAATATCTTCTTAACAATGAAGATAGACTTGATTACATAAGTGGTTTCATTGACAATGTTAAAGAAAGTGGAAATACTTTAATACTTGTTGATAGAATTAGTGCTGGCAAATCATTGGAAAGTAAAATTGATAATAGTGTTTTTGTTAGCGGGTCAACAAAAGCAGATGAAAGAAAAGAACATTATGATGATGTTAAAACTTCTGATGCTAAAATTATTATAGCAACATATGGTGTGGCATCTGTTGGTATTAATATTCCTCGTATTTTTAATCTTGTATTAATAGAACCAGGAAAAAGTTTTGTAAGAGTAATACAAAGTATTGGGCGTGGTATACGTAAAGCAGAAGATAAAGATTTTGTACAGATATGGGATATTACTAGTACGTGTAAATATGCTAAAAGACACTTAACAAAAAGAAAGTCTTTTTACAGGGAAGCAGAGTATCCATTTACTGTAGAAAAAATTAAATGGCAAGGATAATAAATAGTAAGCAATGAGTTCACAAGTTAGCGATCTTTATAAAAAGTATAATGACCTAGTTGACCAGTTCAATGATTTAAAAAATGTAAACAAAGATATATTATATCAGGTTGACAAAGTCAAACTAGAAAATAAAGATTTACAATCCGAAATTATATTACTAGTAAAGCAAATGGCTTCACTAGAAAAACTTGTTCATACAAAGTATATGAACTCTGGTCCCGGTGCTCCTAAAGCATATGAGGTAAATTATGATGACGCTGGAAATCCACGGGTTATGAGTGGAAAAAAACATGCAAACATGTTAAAAAAGCGACAGTCCAAAGACAAATCTCACCAATATTATATAGTTAATCCGCGAACAAAGCAAATAGTAAGAAATCCAGATTATCATAAACCCAGCGACAATGACCCAGTAGATACACAAGATCATGATGATTTTGGTGATGATGACGTACCATTTTAAAATTTTAAAAGAGAAAAATCAATGAGAATATTAACGTTGGAAAACGAAGCCTATGCTATGAATACAATGCCTGAAAAGGTAGATGATGTGAGATTTTGTATTCTTGACAACAGTAATCCAGCCGACGCAGATTACTTTTTTATACCACTTATCTTTTTAGAGTCCTTTAATGCTCCTGCGGTGGTAATTAAACTTGGCGAACATAAGATTGCTATGCCCGTAGATTGGCATGTGGTAGTAGGCAGTCCGGAAGTCGGAGATCTTGAGGTGCTTCCACTTACAAGTGTCAATGACAGAGGATTTGAAGCGTTTATGTATAATCCACTAAGTGGTTATATGCATAGTTATAAGGAAATTGATATTGTCGACATTTACACTGAAGTTAAGTGGTACTTTCCAAAACTTAAAACTGGACAACTGCTTTGCGTTCCACTACATGATGGACCTAAGCCACAGTGTGCTTTCTTTGTGAGTGAGATTAATAAGCAATCCGAAATTATTGACGTTACTCAAGTGATGTAATGGATAAAATAATAAAGTTTTGGAAAGAGTCTTATTATAGCGATAAAATAGCATTTGTATATGAACTTATAAGTTTTGTTTTTACAGTTTTCGCTAGTTTAAACTTAGCACTCACAGCAGATGATCCTAATATGTTAATTGTATATCCCGGCTTTCTTGTAGGATCAATAACAGGCATTTATGCATACTATAGACGTAAACTTGCTTGGCCAGTGTTGCTCACAGGTTACTTTGCTGTTGTAAATGTAATAGGAATAGGTGTAGCGGCAGGCTGGTGGTGAAAGCGTTAGTAGTAGGCAATGGCGAAAGCCGTAAGCAAATAGATTTAAACTTGTTTAAACGCAACGAGTGGGAAATATATGGATGTAATGCGTTATACAGAGAGTTTATTCCGGACCATTTAATAATACTTGATTCACCAATGCGAGAAGAGTTTGAGCAAAGTGGTGTTAAAATAGCAAATGTTCATTATATAGAAGACATACCCGAGTATGAACCTATGATGAATTCGGGTGTAATAGCAATATTAATAGCAATGCGAACGCATAGCGAAATACACTTAATCGGGTTTGACCTAGAAGATAGTGGTGGTAGAGTAAATAATATATACAACGACACAGAAAATTATTATAATAGTAATAAAGAATCCGGTGGTTTTATTATCGAACAATATAACATTAAAGCAGTTTGTAATAGATTTGACGGCAAAATAGTTAGAGTTGCCGATAACAATCCTTTTAAACTTGACAAATACGTAGAAAATGTTACAATAAAAGAGTACATAAAAGGATTTAAGAATGGCTAAACCATCAATGCTACCGTTATATGAAGTATTCAACGCAATAGATAAGAAAGACTATAGATGGTATAAATCATTAAGCAAAGAAAAGCAAAAAGCATTTAGCCCTTATCTACAACTTAAATATTCCGCAAGCGCAACAGGCTCCAATGAATTACAGGAGTATATGATTCGCGCAACTAATAATGAACTAAACATTAACTTTTGGGAGGTAAGTAAGCATCCTGATCTAACTTACAAAATACTTTGTGCAATCAATCCAGGCATTGGAAAGTTCCAACGCAAGTATTTGTCAATGAAAAAAGAAACAAAGGATAATAAGAAAACTAAGTTTCTTAAAGAGATATACCCAACTTGGAAACTTAGTGATATTGAAGCATATGCCCAAATGTGCGATAAAAAAGAACTTAAAAAATTAGCAATTGATTATGGATACGACGACAAGTCAATCAAACAGTGGTTATGAATGTAAATACTGCAATCGAAGTTTTGCTAGAGAAAAAACACTAGCGGCTCATGTATGTGAGCAAAAGCGCAGACATTTACAGAAAGACGAAAAGCACGTACAAATAGGTATGATTGCCTATAGGCGATTCTATGAACTGACACAAGGGTCTGCAAACTTTAAAGATTATCAGCATTTTGCTAGTAGTCAATATTATAATGCGTTCGTAAAGTTTGGCAAACACATTATGAGCATCAATGCTATTAACCCAGACTTCTTTATTGATTATGTTATTAAAAGTAATACTAAATTAGATAATTGGTGTAAAGACTCTGTGTACGAAGATTACTTGTTGCCGTATATTAAAACAGAAAATGCTAGAGATGCTTTGGAGCGTAGTATACTTAATATGGAGAACTGGGCAAACAATAACAACTCTGTGTTTAATTATTTCTTTAGGTATGTAAGTTTTAACAAAGCAGTGGCATTAATACGAAACGGCAAAATAAGTCCTTGGACAATATACCACAGTGAAACGGGTATGGATATGTTGTCTAACATGAGTGATGAACAGTTAGGATTAATAAATGAATTTATTGATCCTGTTTATTGGAGTAAAAGGTTTGAAGCATTTCCGGCAGACGTCGAATGGGTTAAACACATTTTGAGTGAAGCAAAAATATAGGAGGAAATATGGCAGATATAGTAGATTTTGATATAAAATTATTAAGAAAAAGACATAAAGAATTAGACAGCATGATTTGGGAACTACAAGGGCAAGATCTTGCCGAAACTCATGTCAGACTGATGGAACTTAAAAAGGAAAAGTTACATCTTAAAGATAAAATAGCATTTATGGAAAAAACTGGATAATAAAATGAGTAAGGTTAATTTTGACATTGACATAGACTTGGCTGATAGAAGCAAAGTTCTCAATGCAATGCCTAACCATACACCTGCGGGCATTATACGTAATAACACTTTAATAAAGCATAATACTGGTGTTTACTTTACAGATGTTCCAATGGATCCTATAAAGGGAGTATGCTCGCTCGACCACAAGGATGCGGAAGAGCGAGGATACGTTAAGTTGGATTTACTTAATGTTAACTTGTATAACCAAGTACAAAGCGAAGAACATTTAATTGATCTAATGTTCACAGAACCACCGTGGGAAAGACTTGCTGAGAAAGAATACACTGAGCAGATTATACATATTGGTAATCATTATGATTTAGTAAAGCAAATGATGCCGAATAGTATTCCTAGAATGGCAATGTTTTTAGCAGTAATACGCCCTGCTAAACGCTATCTAGCAAATAAATCGTGGAAGGAAATAGGACAAGAAGTTTGGAAAGTACCAAATGATTCTAATGCGTATTATTTTAAGAAAAGTCACTCTGTGGGTTATGCACATTTAGTGGTTGTGCATATGAATCTATTGAGATAGTGGCGGTTCTTCCTGTACGTCACTTTGAGATAGTGGCGGTTCTTCCTGTACGTCACTTACAGATATTGTAGCGAGTTTTTTAAATAAAGGTCCAGTTTCAACAAATATTCTGTGCCTTTCCGGAAGAGATTTACCACTTGAATTAATTCTTGGAAAACTATACGTATATCTAATTTTAAATAAAAGAAGTTCACTTTCTTTTTCATAAACCGCTACTTCGGGCCGGCCCTGTGTTCCCTTCGTTCCCTTTGCATAACGAAATTTGCTTTCTAAATCCACACTTGGTAAATTCTTTTTCATTCTACTAACTGTCTGAGCAGAATAATCGTTGTTTCCTAAATTAACAATATAAACTCTAGGATCTTTCATTGCAATATGGTGATTTAAGAAGTTTGAAACATTATCAATTAGTAGACCTTCTTTCTGTGTATTGTCTCCAGAAGTAAAACTATTGAGATCATTTGCTACTTGTTTCATAATATTTAGAACATGTTTTTGTGGATTTGAATTATAATTTTTAATAGGTTTTAAAGTAATTCCTAGTTCTTTAAAGAACTCTTGCATATTTTCAAACGTTCTCGGAGATGCTTGTCCTACTAAGTTACTTCCTGTTTTTAAACTCCAGCCCTTAACCTGCTTTTCAGATCCGTCTGGTCGTTTATAAATTAAGAAAATATCTGCCTTTGTACCTTTTTGATCTTCTTCTCCAGCAGCCTTGACTAGTAGTCGATCGGGCTTTCCATTTTCTGCAAAAAGTTTTGAATATTTTGTTGCATATATATCGCTATTAGCGAATTTAACTGCTCCTTCTAATTCATTTGCCATGAGAGTAGTTAATGATTTGACATCTCTGGCGTCATCTATATTTTTTTGGTTTTTAATAATATTAATAAATTCAATAGTATCTCCTTGAGATCCTTCAAACGTTTCAGATAAATTTTCTTTTTTAGAGGTTGCTTTCATTATTGCAATTGCATCTTTAGTGGAGATGTTTTTGTTACCAGCCTTCATTTTTGCTACAACCGCGCTACCCAACAAATATTCTCCCATGTGTCCACGTGAAGAACCATGTGGTAGTTTATCACGTGATGCTTTTTCAGTTATTATTTCATTAAAACGCATAATTGTATTTATGCGTTATGGCTTGCGAATCTCATTGTAGATTATAGGGAAAAGTTCTCTATAATCTGTTTCACGTCTGCGATCTAGTTCAGTAAGATAACGATGTAATTCTTGTTGTTGAAACTTGTCGGGGGTTTCATTTTCTATAGATTTTTTAATACCTTCAAAGTATGTGTGTGCTTTGCCGATAGACCCGTTATGGGCACCGCTTATCTGAGTTGCTTTTTGTAACTTATCCATTGATTCATTGTAACCCCAATCTAGTATCTTGGGTCCAAATATTCTAGGATGCATAAAATCTTTACCAGCTACTTGCATTAAACTGATGTTAACACCCCACGGCTTGCCTGCCGCTACTGTTAAATCAGTCCATTCTTGGTATTTGTCTATTAATTCAGGCATAGTAAAAGTAGATATATTGGACCAACACATGTTAATGCTTCCCACTACTTTCTTACTTTTTATATTGGATATATATTTAAAATTTTTGTCAAACAGAGAAGTGTCGAGTCCAAACCTTATATATTCTGCTTGCTTGTTCCAGCAGTCAATACTACCGATAATGCTTGCTTCATATATTTTGCCATTCTCAGCAAAATCAAGTAATCTGTCTATTTTTTCCTGTGCTTTGTCTGTTGACAAGTTACTAAAAAAAGATAGACGCATGTTTTTAAACTTGTCACCGCTACTTTCAATGAAATCTAGTAGTCTGTCAGACTGTGGCTGAATAAAAGGTTCACCACCTAAAATATATAAACTTCTAAGATATTGTCCTTTTTCTTCCAAGTACTCAAATACCTTGTCTAAATATTTTAGCTCTTGGAAATCGCAATCGCCTCCTGGGACTTCTCCTCTTATCATAAAATTATGGATGTCACCGTATTTTTTATTTTCAGACTCCCACGTACTACTAAAGTAAGAACCACAATAAGTGCATGATAGTTGACAAAGGTTACTAAAATATATTTCAAGTTGCGTGGGAGTAACATGAACAGCATTTGGATCTTTTAATAATTCTACAGGTGATGAAGGTGCATACTCAATTTCTTCATGCAACAATCTGTCACTCATGCCTCCCGCTTGTTCAATAACTCTACAATGCTCACAGCCAAGTTCTGGCCATTCGTTTCGTAACATTTGTAATCTTGCGTGTACTTTTTGATGAGTATTATGGAAATCAAAATCCTCTGTGATTGGATTATGATCACACCTGTGGCAACTAGCGGTAGTGTTTGTAGTTAGAAAAACAGTACTAAGAGACCATTTTAATCTGCATTGTATGTCAGATTGTTTTTCATTGACAATATTATTTTTGTGTACTTTTATAGTAGACATATTATTTTACTTTTTGTACTAATTGAATGTTTCTGCGTTTCGTTCTTCGCTGGGCTAGTTCGTTCATACTAACATAAGGCCCATGCACTATTTCTACATCCTTAGCCATAAATGTTTTAATGTATGGTTTGAAAGGAGCAAACTCTTTCTTAAGAAAAATATTAATTGGAAATAGTCTATTAGATTCCCACCACCAAACATCTCCTAATTCTAAGAATTTTTGTTTAATTTCCAAACTTGGAAGTAGATCGTAATCGTATATACTAACAATGTTAGCATCTTTGTTTAAAATAATTCCAACGCACTCTCTATCAGCATACTTAATATAACTTATAAATGGATATTTTTCTGTTAGTTCTTGATAAATGTTAGTCATACGATTTTAATAAATATAGTAAAGGATTTTAATAAAATGCTAGTTACTACAGTCTATTTATATGACCAAATTGTTAACTTAAAAATTAAAGTTGACACTGACAAACAACACTGGGGGTATGAGATGTACAATCATCCGATTAAATTATACAAGGGTATTGATAATACGATACAAATACAAATTAAAAATGATAACCAAAAAACATTAACTATTACAGACAAGACAGTTACTTTTAATGTTTTAAATTCGTCCGATGGAACAAGCGTTTTATTAAGTAAAACAGCAACTATAGTTGACGGAATTAACGGAAAAGTTAAGGTTGTTGTTACTGAAGGTGATTTATTAAACTTAGATAGTCAGTATCTAAACTACTCAGTGAAGGTTGTAGATGGAGAAAATAATCAAATGATTGGTTATGTAGATGGCGCGTATGATGTTATTGGCCAATTACAAATTTTAGATGGTGTATTTCCAGACGTGAAGGATAGTTTGGCACTAAACCTAGTAGATTTCACAGCAAGTGGAGGAACATATACTAGTAATCCGTTAGTAGCAGAATCAAAACTAAACCAAAATTCAGGATTACATACTGCCGCATTTTACGTAAATGGATATAGCGGTGACATCGTTGTACAGGCTACTCTAAGCGATAATGTTGCTCCAGCACCAACTGACTACTTTGATATTAAAACTGTGACATTGGCCAGTAAAACTGGTATTTCTTATACAAATTGGAACGGCGTATATAACAGAGTTCGATTTGTACACACTCCTACAGCAGGAAGTATGGAAAAAATTCTATACCGTTC
>Ga0098061_1000782_pt1 | contig 15647 bp, 12 predicted proteins | sample 22_taG_FD_92579 | JGI IMG/M metagenome (GOLD analysis project Ga0098061, IMG submission 92579) | Marine viral communities from the Subarctic Pacific Ocean - 22_ETSP_OMZ_AT15343 metaG | ecosystem: Environmental > Aquatic > Marine > Oceanic | place: Subarctic Pacific Ocean | collected 2015-01-20
ATGTTGATTCCGTAATAGCCTTCAGTAATAGACTGTACGTCAAGGTCAATAACATCGTCTTTATTGCTATCACGATAAGTCTTGACTGTACCGTTTCTCTGACAGAGCGCATCGTATCTCCCCTGGTGCTTGTCGATCTTCCATACAGACCGATACTGACCAGGTACAAGGATAGCAGTACCCTTTACGTTGCTGGGATTCTCGAGCCAATACTTACCAGGCTCAGTAGTACACTCCCAGGTGCGGGTAATCCAACCCTGCTCGTCCTTATAGACTACACAAATACGGTCATCAAAGCTGTTCGCCTTGTGATCCTTGCTACGAATACCAATGATGTTCAGGTTGTACTCACCTGACTCAAACACAGCATGACCAATAGAATCGACGTAGTCTAATAGTACGGGTCTCATCGGCTGCAGTTTGCGTTTGTAGCTTGGCAGATAGCTGCCTGGTTGATTGCTTGCTGCTGTTGCATCTCAAGCATCTTGGCTACGATGTCTTCCATCTTGTCGAGTCGCGTCTCTACGCCTTCAATCTTGAGGTCTACAACATCCTGCTTACCTGACTTAGACTCAAGTACCTTGACCCGCTTGTCCAGGTCTTCAGTCTCTTGAGCCGCCGATTCGAGAGATGCGAAACAAATACCTGCAGCAAACACTACAGTCAGTCCAGGTACCGCGAAGTCTTTTAGTGTCATTGTCCTGCCCCCGCACTGTAGTGGTACGTTGCGCCTAACCCAGCCGTGACGATACCGACGATCACTATAGTCTCTATCCTACCAAGCCAACGCTGGGTACCTGGCCGCTCTATCCAGGGCTTCGGCTTAAGTTCCAGGTCTAACCTATCTTTATACCAGTCTCTTTCTCTCGTTAGCTCGGCTGTGTCGATTTTGTAACGAGCGCTCAGGTTCTTCGACCAGGCCTCAGTCGATAGCAGGTCCGCATAATCCGACAACGGAACCGCAACGGCAGAGCAATCGGATATTGCCACATCGATAGTCAACTGAGTTGGGAGCGGCTTACCCTTGTTAATCGGTAGAACTCGTTCGCACTGGCCTGCTACAGGCTTCGGAACATCGGGTCGTGCCGGGGGCTCCATGGCAAAGGCTGCAGACATTAAAAGAACGGCAATCATCGTCTTCTCGTATTGCCTCTTGATGCCAAGTCATCCGCAGGTGAGTCTCCTTCGAGATCTTCCTTGATAGCTTTCAGGTTCTCTTGGAACTCTTTGTCACTTATTTCGCGCGCAACTTTGGCTACCTTATTTTTCGGTAGGTTGAAGTGCTGGCTTTGGTTCTTATCCGAAAACCTAAGCTTAAAAAAAGCTGCAACCGCCGCAAGTATGCCGACAATGATTAGAGTAAGCGAATCAGTCATGGTCATCTCTATGATGCAATCAGGCGAACGATTACAGCGCTTGCCGGTGCAGTAGTGTTCTGGGCAACGTTGCTGCTTGTACACCACAAAGTCAGGCCCGTCCCATAAGCTTGACCCTCCGGTAGGGCGTAAGATGCTTTCTTACCTGGAGCCGCGACAAACATCCAGGTAGGGACCAGTGTTCCCGCAGAACCCGCTGACTGAGCGTCTTTGATCCGCAAGTAAGCTGATGTCGACGCGTTTGCCGTGTTGTCAACCTCAACCAGGTACAGGGTGCCAGTTGTATTACCCGTGACATGAGCCGCGACTGTCGTGTCCGCATCAAAGTCAACGATAAGCGTGCCGCCAAGAGCACTAATCGTAGTCGTCTTTGTAAATGACATGCTTACCTCAAGTGCAGACTAATGTAACTTCGACGGTACCAGCAAAATCTGTGGTGTCGTTCTCAGTACTGTTAGCGCTGACCCAGAAATTAAGCATGTCGAAGCGGAAGCCCGTCGGAATCTGAACCGAGCGGACAGAAGTGCCCGCGCCTCGGACGGCAATCTCTGTGTTAGCGGTGTCTTTGCCATCTAAGATGTGTAGGGAGACTGCCGAAGTAGTGCCTGCTGAGTCCAAATATGCCGCATACAGGATTCCCTCGCCCCCAGTCGCGTTCACAACTACAGTTGCGTCTTCGATCGAAGTACACTTGACTATCTTGTAGTCAACTGCATCGTGGAATCCTGTAATGGTTAGTGCTGCGGCCATCGTCTACTACTTCTTAGCCAGGCCGATAGCAGCCATAGCCTTCTCAGCACTATCACCAGCAATGTAAGCCAGGGCTACGTACAACCATTGGTCTGAGGCGAGTAGGCCAGCAGCAAGCAGGCCTGTGCTTAGGACAAGGACCGCAAGTCGACGCCAAGAGACGCGCTTCTGAGAACAGAAAAGTTTGTTTAGAAAGTCTTTCATGATCAAGTTCCTCCGAGAACTGTGACGGTGACGGTACCACCTGGGTCATCTTGTGTGTTAGCGCTGCTCGCAGACGTTGTCGTCGCAATAAAGCTAATTCCCGTACCAAATGTCTGGCCTTCCGGAAAAATATACGTCACCTGTGAGTTAGCGGGGCAGTAAAACCGCCAGCTTGGATCGTTAGTCAACGTGTATGATGTAGCTTCCTGAACCTTGATAAAGAACGCGGTCGGCACCAGCGTGCCATCGATCTTCCAGCAGTAAAACTTAGTCGCCTTCGACGTCCCCGTAAAGACGTTATCGCCTGACCCAGAGCCCGTAGCATCGGCGGCTGTGTCGATGACAAGAGTCTCAGCTAATCGCTTCGGGACATCGGTTACTTTAATTGCCATGGTGGACTCCTACGAAACTACCATCGTTATCTTGACGGTACCGCTGTTATTTGTGGTGGTCATCGCGGATGAGTTATCCGCGTTACTGTCGACGAGCGCGGCAGACAATGCCGAAAACGGGATGCCGCCGGGAAAGTTCATGCGAACTATCTGGTCCTCGTCAGCCTTAATAATAATATCAGGTGGCGTGGTACCCAAAGCAAGCGACGCCGACTGCAACCACAACTTGAGGTAATAGTCGTTGTTAATGCCTGTAGACAAGTCCAAACTAATGTCGCGTAGAACACCGCTACCTTGAAGGACGTCGACTAAAGGTGCGTTGGTAATGCTTGAGTCGTTTACAATTTTGTACTGTAAGACTGAAGTATCGAAGCTGGCAATTTTAAGATTCGAACTCATGAGTTCTCCTTAGAGAGGTAAGGTTACGTCAGCGGCTACGTGCATCATGTCCTCGTTACCGACATTTGTGGTTGAGGCAACCCAGGTGTCACCACCATTAGTTGAGTAGAACATGTCGCCTGTTAGACTACAAGCCACCCAGGTGGAACCATCTGTTGCGACGCCGTAGACGTTGCCGTGTCCGGTGCCGTCACCGCTGAAGTCGGCACCGTTCTCGTCCATAGTAGTCGTCTTTCCGTTGATATCAAACGTAGACTTATACTGACCACCAACAACAACTACCCGACCGGCTGCTGATGCGATGTGCCTTTGATCGTCAAAGCATAACGAGGCGTGATGCTGCAGCGTTGTTGCGCCTGACCAGTCAGTCAAGTCAGACGTGGACGCTGTGTAGAACTTACCATTATTCAGGATGCCCACCAGCAGCGTATTGTTTGTGTATGCCATACACCTTATCTTACCGGGGTCGCTGCCCCCGTCGAGCAGGGTGTGCATCAAGCCCCAGGAGCCAGACTCGCCATTTGAAGTACTTGTGTAGATCCTGTTGTTCTGAGCGAACCACCAAGTACCCGCACCATTCGACCTAATGGTGTAGATTCCTTCAGTCGTGATTCCTGTCACACCAGAGATGTCGATCACTTCCCAGTCAGTGCCATTGGTGGACCTCCAGACCTCCTTGGCGGTGTTCGACATCTTGCCAACAGCGATCCAGACGTTGTTTCCCCACTCGACGGCAAACCGTCTGATCGAGAGGTTGTTTCCGTCTTCATCTGTATTGATCCCGGTCCATGGTCCTGAGGCGCCATCGTCGTGGATCGTTATTTCTGGATTGTCAGTCTCATAGAGCGATACCCACAGACTATTTCCCGATCCGTCTTTCCCGTATCCCAAGTAGTAGTTATCAACGCTACCGCTTGGAAAGGGTGACGAGCCACCCGCGAAGGCGTCATAGTCAGACCAGTTATTGCCAGCCAAGAGATCGCTGTTGCTGATGTACCCAACCCTTCTGTCGTTACCACCAGCGACCCAGAGTGAAGCACCTGACGCGCCCGCAGGCTTGTCTTGTCCGTTAACGTTCTGGATGTTGGCCACAGCAACGCCATTGACGCCAGCAATACTACCGGCAACAACGTCGTTTACTTTCTCATAGTTAGGCACTATGCAACCTCGACTACAGTACTGTCAGGGCAGAAGTAAATTGCGTCAGCAGATATTGCGTACCCAACAATCTGAACGAAGTCTCCGTCAGTGTCAGGGGCAGCCTGCTCAGGGACGTTCTTGCTGGAAGTCTCGGCTTCTGGTGTGTACAGAGCACCACCTATGGTCCAGGTAGGAAACTCAGAGTTGAATCGTGCGAAGCCCTTAAGCAGAAACGCTCCCATCGCATCGGCGCTCACGGTGGCAACACACATTGCGACACATCTACTTGTCGCCGCAGCCGTCGCGACGGCCTTCCAAACCTTGCCATCCGACTTAAAGTATACGACTTCCCCGGCGGTCAAATCTTCGCCCGCCTGAAACATGGCCATGTCACCAGATACTTCACCATCAGCAACTGCTGTATTATGCATGATCTGCACATTTACATTGCTGTCAATCTTGATTGCAGGGGTTGTGCCATGAGCAGCACCCTTTCCAATCTCAAGAGTATCCGTTCCGTCATCCAGTCCGATACGGAAGTCTGCTGCATTACCATCGAAGACCAGCATGGTGTCTTCTGCGCCAGCGTCACCGATGATTAGCTTCGGAGTGACACCGCCAATGATTACGTCCCCATCAACATCAAACGATAGGTGCGCTGCAGCGTTATTATTATCATCTTTTGTTTTGATTGTTGTCGCGCCATGAGTCGTCGTAGCAATCTGGAAGTAGTCTCCAGTGTCTGCGCTAGACACAATCCTCATGTCCCAACCATTAGCGTCATCAGTATTTAGGAAGATGCCCTGGTTGTAGTCTCCACCAGTCGAAGTCAAGTCAAGCGCGCGGACTGTAGAGACCTCAGGCGTCGGTGAGCCTGTCGCAACAACCTCCACGCCTGTAAGGTTTACCGTACCCGACCCTGATGGGTGAGTACATGTCGGCGTAGCCTTAATGGCGGTCATAGTATTGGTGCCGCTGGTCGCCGTCGTGTTGTCCATGTCGAGATTGATTCCGATCATGGTGTTGTTTGACGTGCTTGCTCCCGTCTTATCGAAGTTGATATCGACTGCCGTAAACGTTCCCGCATTTGTATCGGTGACCGCGTCAGTAACGGTCAGCGTATTGCCGTCGAACGTAAGGCTCGCTTCGCCGTTCATGGCATCAGTGCCCGTCGCCGTCACGAGACGGTTGTCTGCGCCATTCGTCAGGAAGTCAGATACGTCGACGCTAATAGCGTCTGCTGCTACGTCGATACCAGTACCAGCACCAACAGCAAGGCTAAGTGCTCCTGAGGTGCCTCCACCGGTCAGACCGTCGCCAGCGGTAACCGCTGTGATGTCACCCGCCGAAGCAGCCGCGTAAGTAGCCACATCCGAGGCCGGAATAAGCTTGGTGGTTCCCGCATCGTTAACAATAAAGCCATCAGTGTTGGCGATCGTAATGCTGGACCCAACGCTGGTACCACCATCGAGCAGGTTCAACTCGTCGCTCGTAGCAGTAACGCCGCTGAGGGAATCCCAAATGCTACCAGAACTGGACATTATGACCTCCAGGAGACGCGGATGTTACCAAGAGCGCTAGTGCCGCCAGCCTGCTTAGCGATCACATACAACGTACCACGACTCGTCCCAGTAATTGCCGCTGTGCTTGCCCCGCCATCAAAGTGATAGTCGACCAAGCTCGAGAAAGCGCAGCCACCCTTCGTTGCTGTACTCGCACCATTGGTAATCGTTTGAGACGCAGGATTCGTAAGCGGGATATCTCCGGCAGAGTCACGAGCCAAATACATGGTCACAGAAGTTGCACTGTCTCGAGCCGTAAACTCGAATTCAATTACCTGAATCTCGCAGTCGTCCGGGAACGCCGATGAGTTGACTGAGTTAGTCGCATCAACCGTCACCGGAAATGCCTGGTACGAAGTTGTGATAGATGTCGGTGAACCGGATGACCCGCCCGAACTCTTCACCGAGCACACCGAATAGCCGAAACTAGTAAATTCTTTAATCATTGTAGAGACTCCTGGTACAGCGCTGGCACCATTGTAACACTAAAAACTGGTTGAGCATTGTGTCCGTGGGAAAGGAATTACTCATTTAATGTCCTCGCGCGCTTGCACCTTGCCACGCGTTGTTCGGCTTGTCGTTTCTTCCGCACGATATTTCTCAGATGACCCAGTCCGAGAAGGGTCAATTTCTCTCTGGTCCAGGCCAGTAATTATCCGTGCCCACCGTGTGACTTCGCCGCGAGTACCTGCCGCACGCTCAGCCGGAAACTGCTGAGCACGAAGGAGGATGTCGTTAAGCTCTCCGAGAGGACTGTTAGCAAACAATAACTGCGCGACACCAGGCATCATGTAGTACCGCTTACCCGTCTGCACCTCAGTCCCGCGAAGCTTTCTCGGTAGAGGTGTCGGTGTTTCCCCCGCCTCGACGGCAACCTCCTGCTTTATCTGCAGGTCAAAGACGTCGTCTTTCTTGTCCAACTCAAGTAAGTCAATCATCTGGTACTCAAAGAAATGCACCAAGGACGGAGCAATTCTCTTAGGAATTGTGGCCCCACCAACACCCAAGCTTGCCTCGATGTCAGACTTAACCGGTGCTCTCTCGTAATTGAGTAGTGCATTCAGTGGTGTCAGCGGAGTAACTGCATCCGACCCATCGTCTTCATCAGTAAACCACGAATCGCCCATGTCTTCCAGCTTCTGAAGCGTCAGAATCTTCGTCGACATCAGATAAGAGAAGTGGTTGAATGCCGCCGCATACGTCGGCTCTGGCATAAAGAATGCCATGTAGGGTGCGCTCGGGTTTGTCTGCCGGTAAAGGTCGTTCCATATCTTCGTGTTCCGCTGGAAATCTTCCGGCGCCTCAAAGTTTTGCGTCTCTTCCGGATAGTCTTCTGGGAAGTACGGTATCCGGACGCCTTGTCTGGTCCGAGTAAACGTGGGCATCCCCGCCTTGTCTGGTCGAGGTGTGAAGTACGACGCCAGCGCACGGCGATCTAACGACAGGTTATCTCCTCCCTCGCCCTTCAACGACGTCGCGATATCCATGAGCTTCTCTTGAATCTGTGGGTCGGCCGCAAGTATCTGGCCACCAGCGTACCCGATGCTCGAGTCGGCAACGAACATGCGTATCTGCTCGTTCATTGCTGGAGGGATGTTCTCGTTACCGTCGTATAGCTCTTGGAGCGCATTCTTAAACGCGAAGTACGTCTGCCGCAGTTCGGGGGGCAGCGCGCTAGTTCTAACGCCGTTCTCGTCGACGTTGGCCTCGTACGTAAGGTAGCTCAAGTACTCGCTACCCTTATCGTATGCCCTACGCATAACGCCCAGGCGGTACGCACCTTCAGGACTAAACATCGCGTCGAATATCTGCCGGTATGCGTTCTTCTGGAAAGCCCAGAAAGGGAAGAAGATGTTGAGTAGGAAGTTTCTGTCAGCCTTCGACATGCTACCCGCGTAGTCGTACAGCGCATCGATACTAATCTTAGCTGCTGTTCGAGGGTCAATACCCGCTTCCATCAACGTAACCATACAGCCCAAGCGCTCACGCTCAGCCCATGCCTCGGCAATGTCCTCTGACGCACCCTTCAAGTCTTCTAGAATATCTGAGCCCATCTGACTGAGCCGCCCCTTCTTAGACTGCTCCGTCAAGAAAAGGTTACCGACATTCTGAATCTTCGTACCAAGTTGACTTGTATCGAATGAGGCAAAGATACCCGCCTCAAGAGCGATCTGACGTATTTGCGTGTTCTTGTATGGCTTGCCGGCGATCATGATGATCTCGTCGGTACCATCCAAGATTCCGTTGACGTTGACGTTCCACTTCGACGCACGGGTTAACTTACCTGCCCACTGAGCCGTTTTATCGCCACCGCTCTGAAGCCACTTACGCACAGCCTCAGTTGACTCACCTCTGTCAGTCTGCCGAGCCGCAAATACAAACGCTTGACCAAGAGGGTTAGACAAAACATTCTGCGTCGACATTCTCATAGTCGACACAAGCGCTGTACGGAATCCGGCAACCTGAGCCACCTGGTTGAAGTGGTCGAATGTGTTCATCCAGAAGTAGCGTGACTTAAGAACAAAGTGACCGCGAACCATACGGGTCTTCAAGTACCGGTAGAACAAAGAGAAACTGAGAGCCGTCTTGCTATTAGCGCCTCCCTCAGTCATCACTCTCTCGGGGAGGGAAGCCATGGAATTCAGGGCCTCCATCGTGCCCATTTCATTCACCTTCAGAAGAGATGGATCCTGCGCCTGAGAGAGCGCCATGTTCAATCTCGCTCGTGCGGCACGAGGAACAAAGACATTGACGCCGGCAAGATCGTACCCGTCAACCATGCCAGGGTCATAACCAAAGGAGGCAAACGCACGCTTGACCCTGACAACGTCGGCAGGATTAAGCGACTCACCTACAATATAATTGCTCATGGCCGTAGCCAACTTCTCATCAGCCGCGATGCCCAGTTCGACCCAATTCAAGCGAGCCGCATCAGCCATACCGTGACCCGCGATCAAGATCGCAACTCGATTTGCGACCATAGGATCATCTTTGAATTTGTCATTGATGTCGCGATACAGACCATTAAATGTATTCTGAGATGTGCGTTCTTTTCCCGCAGCCTCTTGGGTAGCGCTTAATAGGAGCATCTTAGGCTCGTCGCCTTTGTTTATGACTGTAGCTGGGTCCTTTCGCGCAACCACGTTGCTGTAATACATTAAACTTTCGAGTAGGCCACCGGCACCTAAACCTTGGGCCGGCTCGAACATAAATTTCGGTTCAAGCCTCGATCCCGTATACCCCGCAGCCTGAAACACCTCTTCGACGAATCGGGAACCCTTAATCATCTCATGGATAGACTCGGTTAATAGCCCCCTCTCTTCATCCGAGAAACCCTCGATAGCCTTTGCACCGGACCCTGTGGTTCGAACCTTAATCGCGAAGCGTTGAACTAAAGTTGTTTTTACCTCGTCGAACTGAGTGAAGTATTGGTTCAACATATTAGTAACCGAAGCTACTGAATCATGGCCCGCGCTAACAGCGGAGCGACCACTCTGGGTAAACGTTACGCCTTCCTCGCCCGTCAAGAGCTTTGTCAAGTTGGTGATGTCGCCTTCTTTTACGAGTGCGATAGCCTCACCAATAGACTGCTGTACTCGACGAGCACCAGCCATAACCGCGTCCCGTACGTTAGGTGGGAGTCCTCGCATGTCGTCGTACGCGTCACCACCGAGATAGACAAACCGTGCCGCCGCTTTTACGGGACTACTTACAACCAACTGGTCGACTAACTGTGACGGGGACTTCTCGGTTATCGCGGTTTGAGCCCCACCAAGAGGTAGTTTCGCTGCGTCTTGTAACTCCAGTCGCTTCGCCGTCTCCAACCCAAGCTGAATATCCGTCAGTTCTTCGAGCGTAAACTCGGACTTAGCCACCGCGTCTGACGTCGTCCAACCACGAATAGACACGGGACCAGGCAGCCGAATTACCGCAGCCTCTTTGTTACCGGCGTTGTGCGCTTTAAGGGCAGCCTGAAACTTAGACTCCAGGTCCACCTTTGATATCGGGGTACCTAAGCGATAACTCTCTCGGACGATCTCGTTTAAGACATCAACCTGAGTACCCTTCAGGTTCGGACTAATAAGTGCGTCCTTTACGATACCGAGAACATTCGGCATTCCGACACGTTTAGCCGGTACACGAAGCATCTTATCCAAAGACTTCTGCAAGCCGGCGTCAATATCTAACGCGGCACCCTCGGCCTCAGCGCCACGCAAGCTAGCGTAGATATCGGAAATCCGCTCTCTCACGGACTTAAAAGGACCTTCGAGTTCGGCCTTGTCTGCCCGCCCAGACTTTACGTAGTCCGAGAACGCCGAAGCAAACTCACGCTCCGCCAACTCAATTTGGTCTGCGTCGCCAGTAAACACCGCCCCTCGATGACCGACGTTAATGCCGCGTGCACCCAACCAGGTAACTACGGCCGCCATGCCCTTGGCATCCAGGTCGCGACGAGAAATCTTACCCAACGCAAGCACGAAGTCATCAACCGTAGCTGATGTACCGACGGCACGAATAATCGCTTGCCCATTCTCCAGGAACTCAACAACCAGAGGATCTGACGCAAACTCATCACCCATGCGAGCAAACAAAGGAACCTGCTCACCGACGGCACGCTGACTATTCTGCAGGGCTGCAGCCTCTAAGTCAATCTTAGCTAAGTCCTTAGAATCAATAAAGAATGCGTCGACTAAGTTACCCGAGGCGTCTTCTACCGGCTTACGAGTAAACTTAATACCGAGGTTATCGAGCGACCTATAGACCCTCATAGCGTCAGCATTCGGGGTGATGTCACTAATAAACCCGACACCCTGTGTCTGTGCTTGCTTTAGCGCACGAATGTAGAGATCTACACCAAGACCGCGACCCCTCAGAGCCTCAGGAATCTCGACGGAATCTACACGTAGAACAGGTGAGTTAAACGCCGTACCCGAACGAAGAGAAATTCCGCCACCCTGGGCCGCTTTCTCCAGCGTCGGTGAGGACACCTCAATAATATCCGGTGATGCGGGCGAAGACTTAACTACAGGCTTCGCGTCTACCGCGAGATCGACACTCTTCTTCGCGTCTCGGATAACCGCGTCACTGACAACAAGCGCCCGCGCAAGAGCGTTGGTCTCACCCTTACCCCGGAACTTGAACATTTGGGCCAGAAGCCGAGTGAACTTGTTCCACGCGGTTTTCTTAGGTGCAACTTCGATGCTCTCCAGCAGAGTCTGGAACCGAGGATTAGTGAGAGCGTACGTAATAAACTCTACCGGACTATCCTTTATATACGAGACAACATTCTCAATACGTTGACGCTCAGCCCCGTCGAGCCCCACCAGCCTACGTTCGAGAGTCTCCATGACCTCATCGTTGAGCGACGACAAAGCCTTTACCGACGCGTTATCCGGGCTGGATACGATAAATTTAGCTGTGGCAGCATGAATAAGCTCATGCGTGATTACTTCTTCTGACAAACCCGTCTTTGACCAGTTCGCACCGCGTATCAGGATAGTGTTGTCCGCACCATTAAATCGCCCGATACCACCCGACGCCTCTAACAAGATGCCGTCTGTGTCGTTGAGATCATCAACCACAGCGAACCTCAGAGGGTTTTTACGCAGTGTCGGTAGAATTCGGCGCATAATTGCACGCGTCGAGTCCAACTCTGCGTGCTTCAACAGGAACTCAGCGACCTCAACACCACTCTCCGCTTGATGAAGGTAGTCGTAGAGAACCCGCTCAGACAGGCCCCCGCTCGACGAACCAAAAACTGCCTGAGGTCCGAGGTTTACATTGTCTGATGCCCTACCGTACTCGGTTGTTTGTAGGTCTGGTAGGGGTTTCTTCTTTGGTGCGCTCGCTATAGGACCCGCCGGAACTGGTGTTTGTAGCCGAAGTTCGGCCTCGACAGCCCGAGATACCGCGTCACCCTTAAGCGCGCGTTGTACTCCCGCAGGAAGTGGTTCCGTATTTACGTCAGGTTTAACGGGCGCCTCAGTCGCTTTCGGTGGTGCTTCCGCAGCCTTGGGTGATGGCTCAAGAACGTCGGGCTTAAGCGGAGGTGCTTCAGCAGCCTCGTCAGCCTTACCCATGAGACCCACGAATCGCTCTTGGTAGAAGTCTGCAATCGTTCGACTTTTATTTCCAGCCGCAAACTTCTTGGCCTCCTGGTCGGCGAGCTTCACAATCTTGAGTGAGTCGTCTCCTTCAAGCTCTGGGAAGTAGCGGATAATTGCGTCTTGGAACTGGAGGGCCTCAGGTGACAGACCTTCTCGACCAATAGCCGCATACCTGTCCGTCAGTTGTACGAGCAAAGGCTCCGCATCGATAGACGCCTGTGCCGCTGTCTTCTCACGAACAAACGCCATAGCTGCCGCACGAGACTCAAAGTTCGCACGCACAGCACCAATTGCCTTAGTCGTAGCCTTACGCGCCATATCCAAAGTCGTACGCTTGGTCGCCGCTGTAGCCTTCTTAGCCTCAGCAAGAGTCTTGGTGATCCGCGTATCAATCTTCTCCGCAAACTTCGCAGCGTCTTCCGCCTCAACAAAATCAAGCTTTGCAGCTAAGGCTCTGACTTGATTGCCCCATTCATCTGGATTGTCTCGTAGAAGTCGTGTGGTCGAAGGCTTCTCTAAAAATACAACCAGATCGATCGATGCCTGACGAGCGTCATTCGCCAATCTTTGCGAGCCCATACCGACATCGAAGTCGCTCATTAAACTCAGCGTGTCCGAACTAAATGGGTCAACCGCAAACTCCCGAAGACGTGCCGTGAACGCCTGGTTGACGTCACCGCCCTTCAGCAGTTCAATTGATTCCTTTAGATCGTCCAGTGTCTGGCGTGAACTTAGTACCTCACCAAAGCCTACAGTTAAGTCAAGAGACTTACCGCGAAGCATCTTACGTCGGGCTGACGGGTGAATATTGTGCGCCGTTTCACCGAATGATCCGGGAACACTTGCCGCCAGACGCTTACCCTCAGTGTACGTAACTTCAGGTACACGTTGGCCGATACGACGAGAAATGTCTGAGTCAGTCTGGTCAACAACTTGCGCGATACGCTTATCAAGCTGCCGAACCTTAGAGATAGCTGTGTCCGAACTCTTCGCGGTTTCTACGGCCGCGTCGATTAGACCAATCGCGTCGTCGTAGCTACCTCGAGAAACTGCCAACTGAACTTCCTGAAGCAAGTCCTCAGTTCGAGCCAAGTCAACGGCACCCGTACCAAGTTCATCAACAAGCTCAGGAGCGACACGACGAAAGTCAGCAACCGCAGCCGCTGCATCCGCAATCTTCTTAGTAGTACGCGCAACACCAGCGGCACCCATAAGTAAGTCAGGTGTAACAATCGCCGCAACCAAGCCCGCAGAACCCAAAGCAAGGCCGCCTAACGCCCCATCCTTCGCCGCCTGGGAAGACAGCGCAGCTTTCAGGAAGTCCCTGCGGTCTTTGAGACCTTCGAGAGAGCCCTCATAGATTGCCGTACCGACGCTCTCACCCTTGGGGCGCCGAGCCACCCGCTCCATCGCGCCCGTCAAAGCAGACTGCGGTGCGTCCATCATTTCGAACAGGTGCCAAGTCGGGTGGGTCAACCGATAAACGGGCACACCCTTGGCGTCCATACCGATAACTTCTAAGCGAACTTGAGTTGAGTTGTCCCATGCTTTCTCAAACCAGGTATCGTCATCCGCGTTGTCACGACTCAGGTGCCTACCTTTAGGGTCGATTAGATCGTACGAGATAAAGCCTGGTGGGTAGAACTTACCGACGGTTCTTAAGAGCGTCGCCTCATATACGGCGTTCTTGAGTGCCTTCTCTTTGATTGCACCGTAGCCCTTCTGACCCCATTTAATCCCCTGACGCTCAGCCATCTTGTTCGCGTCGTGTACCGCGATAAAGTTGATAAGCTTCTTAAACTCAGATTCCGCCAAGGTATTACGGATATTCGCACCTGCGTCAGGTCCCAGGTCAGTGAGGAAAGCCTTTATCTTCTCCGCCTTTACCTTATCGACGGCAACCTCAGGATCGTACAGAAGCTGCGCCTGCTTCTCTAAACGCGCGTAGCCAGGCTGCCCCTCCTTAACGACGGCGTCCTCAGCGTCACCCCGACCGTCACCCGTCCAGTAAATACGTGCGCGCTCTTGAGGCTCGAATCCCTTCAGAAGCGTAGAAAGAGTTTCTTTGCGGTCCCCCTCTGTAAGCTCCTTCTCCCGGAATGCCACACGAGTAATACCCTTACCCGCTATCTTCCGGCCCTTAAGCTTAGTGTTTCGCTGCTGTTCTGTGAGTGTCCAAGGGCGACTCTCGATACCCGCAGTCAGGTCTTCATCACGCTTCCGATACTTATCTAGAACTTCCGCTACAGGCTTCTCCTCTTCTCCGATCTCCTTAAACAGATCCGCCAGTGGGGCCTCTTGCGCTTGTGCCGCCGCCTTGTACTCGTCAGGCGTCAGCCCGGTAAACTCAGTCGCGAACCCCAGGACTTCGTCATAGTCGAAAGTCGGCTCGTTCTTCTGCCTCTTCGCCTCGAAAGCCTCTGGATCGTAGTTCCGGGCTTCGTCACGCTGTGCCGCGATTAGCAGTCCCACACGCTCTAACTTAAGGTCTTTGTTCAGCTTTTTACGCTTCGCCTCTTCCTCTTCGCTAAGCTCAAAAGCTTTCTTCAGGTCAGCCTTAGTTTCAAGTTTAGCCTCGGCCTTAGCCTCAGGCTCTACCGTAGTCTCCGCTGGGGGCTGCTCTTCTAGTTCTTTCTCGGCCACGAAAATCTCCCGCTAAAACTGGGTGGCAAACTTGTCTTGCAACTCGTCTGCTTTCTTTGCCGCCTCTGCCTCGGCTATCTGCCGGGGTATAGTAACGTTTTTCACGCGCAAGAGTTGGGTCTGCTCTGCTTCGAGTTGCTCGATGTCATCCTCAAGAACCGCAATAGTCGCATACGCTTTCGCCGGGTTCTTAAGATTCGGTAGCTCTTTCCTCAACCTAAGTATCTCGGCTTTAGCGCCGATGATGTCCCGCTTACGTTCAGCAAGGCTAAGGGCCAGCTTCTCTTCGTTGACCTCACCCCGAGGCGCAGACATGATTCCGCCCTGGCGCGGCCTGTATTCTTTCGTTAGCGTCGCTTCCTGTTCAGTTAATGCGTCGCCCGTAAGTCGCCTGTAGAGACCTACTGCCGTATCTCGAGGTAGCGCGTGAAGGGGGTTGTCTGATGTGAGTGGTGTCTCAGGCTTAATCACATCATATAGCGCACGACGTTTTCGGCTAACGGCGTACCGACGAGGCTTGGATTCACCCTCAACCATCACCTCAGTCTCACCCATTTCAGGTCCCGACCTAAAATACTCATACGCGTCGGGGAGCATTCTTTCGGATGTGTACACCCCCGCCTCAGCCTCTCTCAGCTTTTCCTGGGCTCTACCGTAACTTCGATTGGGATATGCCGGCCCACTACTCTTAAATTGCTCGCCTGGCGCAACCTCGTCATCGAGTGCGGTGAATTCTGACCCACCCTTCTGACGATCAATAATCTCGTTGACGACTCCCGTAAGCTTCTTCCGCTTCTCGCTAAGAGTGCGAGCAACCTCATCCGAGGACAACTTTGCGGCCTCACGCTCCTCAACGGAAGCCCTTGTCATGATTGCCGGTGAGCCACGCCCAGCACCCTCCAGGTCACGGATCTCTGACCGAAGCGCATCTACCTGCTTCTCCAGGCTCACGCTGTCAGAGGTATCGTCAGTAGAAGGCGTAGACGGTGGCGGAGTTCCGACAGGGTCAGCAGCCTTAGCAGCAGCGGCAGCCTTAGCAGCAGCGGCAGCCTTAGCAGCAGCGGCAGCCTTAGC
>Ga0098061_1000783_pt1 | contig 15642 bp, 17 predicted proteins | sample 22_taG_FD_92579 | JGI IMG/M metagenome (GOLD analysis project Ga0098061, IMG submission 92579) | Marine viral communities from the Subarctic Pacific Ocean - 22_ETSP_OMZ_AT15343 metaG | ecosystem: Environmental > Aquatic > Marine > Oceanic | place: Subarctic Pacific Ocean | collected 2015-01-20
ACATGATCTAATCGTTTAGTACGCCATTCACCTAACGACGCAGCTTTATACAAAGCCGCCCCTAACGCTTGTCCAATATCACCCATACCTGGATGTATAAAAATTTCATCAAATATTTCTAATTCGTTTATTCTCATGTTTAATTTAACATTGGCAAACAACCCACCAGACAATGCGCATTTTTTATGATCTGGAAATTTCTTAGCTAAATCTGTTAAATATTCTATCGTGACGTCTTCAATTAATTGTTGAAACGTAGTAGCCATATCAAGTCTGTCTTGTTCATTTTTATTGAACCCTTCTTGAACCATACGTTTAATCAGAAAGTTAAAACCTTGATGTTCACCCCACGCTGGTTGAAAAGTTATTGTTGTTGAATCATACCAGAGCATCTCTTTAAGGTATCTATAATATTCTTCTCTGAACTTCCCATGACCGGATAGTCCAACTAGTTTTCCTTCATCCTTTAGCATTTTCCAACCAAAGAAAAATTCCGTCATTTGGGCATATGGTCCTGCTGGTGCGGTAGACAAACTTGATCGCAATCTATGTACCATTTTCATCTTATTATTCTCACACAAATAAACATTACCCCGAGAAAACTCACCAGTACCATCCAAACTAACTGATAATGCTTTTCCGGAAAATCCTGATGTATAATACGCTCCAGCACAATGAGCTAGATGATGTGGGATTTCTTCATAGTTTTCGATGCCCATTATATTTTCAACATGATCTCTCGCCATATGCCTTGGTACCATTATGTGATCCGCTTCATCGTATGGTACACCAGTTATCTCTGGTATTCGAGTTCCACAAATGGTAGGCTCCCATACTCTAGGATCGGGAGATTTGACTCCGGATTCTTTTTGCTCATCTAATACTGTAACTATTCGTCCATCTTCAATATAAGCAACACATGAATCGTGTCCGGACCATATTCCATAAATCTTACTCACTATTTTTCTCCTGAGCTTAGTAGAATATCTTTGGCCACATCATGAACATCGAATCTATCTACTTTCCTCGGATTCTTCCATCCATGAAACCTTCTTATGGTTGCTGCACCTGCGTCAAAGTTTCTGTGTAATGTATGAAGATTCGCATCTAGTTCATAGAATCTGCCTATGTCGTAACTAGCATACGTATCAAACGTATCGACACCATATTCTTCCCAACCATCTACAAAATCATAAAATGCTAAATGATCGTTATAATCCGATTGTATAACTACGTTAGCTCCTGAAACCTTTTTATACTCACCGACTACTTCAGTCCAAGCGATCGCGTCGGTAGCACTTTCAGTTGTAATTTTAATGCGAACCCATTTATTTCTATCGTTAAAACTTTCACTAAATAACTTAATGTAACCTTTATTTTTTTTCCACGAATAGATATCAATATCCCACCAAGATCTTATACGCCTAGCATATCCCCACCACATATCTGAATTTATTGTGTCAGCGCAGAGAAAATGTCGTTCTCCTAAAACGTGCTCGTGTATTGTCATTAAAAACGGATTTTCCCAATTACTATCCCATTGTTCACAGTGTGAGTAATCCGGAGTGAAGTTCTCACCTATTTGTCCATCAAAGCTGTTATTATTACAATGTATTGTAACACCATAATTCCAATCAACTCTAAAATTATTTGTATTACGCAACGGTTGAAACTCCATGTTTTTGTACAACTATTTTTGTACAGTCTTGAGCAAACTTGATAGCTTTTATTATATCATTCGTTTTCATATATTCCACAGTTAAACCAGCAAGAAAAGTGTCACCTGCACCAGATACGTCCGCTATTTTGACATTTTCAGTTTTAAATATATTACCCATATACTCGCATCCTTCACCGCCCCGTGTAATAATTAATTTCTCTTTTAATAATTTACTACAATCTGGCCAATACTCTAAATTAGTTTTATGTTCAAATTCATTTATCTTTATAAAACTTGCGTTTTGAACCCAAGTACCTAAATATTTTTTAACATCTAAAAACACATTATCATAAGTATCACAGATATACTTTATATCATCTTCATATAAAAATCCTTTGTGGTAATCTGACACAATTATAGCGTCGTATTTACTCAAATCGGTTAATGTATTCTTATCAACTCTATCACAATAATCATGTTCATCAACTCTCAACACCAGCTGATTAGAACGATTATCTACGTATCTTATTTTTTTTATATCATTTGAATTGGTTATAATCTCAACATCAACTTCCAAAGCTTTCAGGTTGGCAACTACATTTTTTGCCATGCCATTATTTTTAGTTTGATGTGTGGGATTAAATACAGGAACGGGGGCTTCTGGGCAGACTCGTTCTATGTTACCATAAATAAATATATCTTGACAACTATCACCTATTACTAATATTCTCATTTAATAAAACCTCTTACTTAAATCTTTATTATATAAACTCTATTCCATCAGCATCCATAATTTCACTTATTATAATATTTCTTGCATTAGCAGAACATACTTGATTTTGACATGATTTTAATGGGCTGAATGTATTAAACTTTTTTTTGGTTTCTTCACTATACCAAAGCTCTTTAAATCTCTGATTTTCTATTGAGCCTATCATTCCAGTCTTATCGTAGGCTTTATTGTGACAATTATACACGTGGCTATCACCCGCAACGACTGGAATTATCTGCTGAATATAGCACTTCTTACTTGTAGAAGCTTGAGACTGGAAATCGATATTATAACTATCGTAAACTTTGAAATTGTCATCATCTAGTTCTCTACAGCGATTAAGTTCTTCTAAAACTTCTTGTTCAACTTTCCTATGATATTCCTTGAAATTGTCTTTTGCACTCGATCCTAAATTTAATTCTTTTTCACGAGTTCGTAACTCCTCTACCGCTTTTTTCGCTTTCGTACTCGGTCCCTTTTCACCATAAGCTGATTTGTCTTGAGATGTGTCTCCCATACCTATCTTTTCTAAAGCAGAAAAGCGTATATTTTGAAATCCTACATCTTTTAATATTTTAGTCATCCCATATATTTTTTTATAATTCTCTCTAGAAACTATATAACCGGCACCAAGAACACAATCTTTAGATTTTTGTTTTGCAAATTCTCTAAGATTATTCAATACTATATCAAAACCTCGTCCGGGAACTCCCCTAAATGTTTCAAAAGAATCATAATCCCAATATTCAAAGGATATTCTTACCCAACTAAAATCAGCAGCTGCTTCTGCCTTTTTACCATTCAATAACTGACCATTAGAGATGATCGATTGTTTGATGCCTCCATCCCTTGCTTTTTGAATTGCTTCAATTATATTTGGATGAAATAAAGGTTCACCACCACCACTCCAAGTTATCGCTTTCACTTTCATCTCAACTAGATCGTCAAGCACTTCAGATAATTTACTCCACGGCATTTCCTGTGCTCTGACCATCGATGATGCACTGTAATAATTAGGCATATAAATGCAAGTGGGGCAATCGTGATTGCATCTATTTGTTGGTTTTATTCTAACATAAATGGGTGGTTCTACTTCTTTTGTTTTGAATGATTGTAATTTTTCGGGAAACCATGCTATTTTATAATTACTTGTTATATTCATAAATCCCCCTATGTATATCTATACGTGATGCAAAAAATGATTTTGTTTGAACTAATATAACTATTAATTTTGCTAATTCTACTTGATCAATAAATTTTTCTGCTCCTCCTCTATGAACAGCCATTCCATCATTCATAGCTCCTGAAAAGACGTCAATGATTTTGACCCCGTGTTGAATACAATCATACCTTACAGAATCTAGAAACCCCTTCATTCCATATTTTGAAGCACAATAAATGGCTTCCATTTTATTACCCATTATTCCAGCAACAGAATTCATATTTAAAATTGTTCCGTGCTTACGTTCTTTAAATATACGGATTATCTCTTTTAACATTATAATTTGTGATGTCACGTTAACATCAATTATATCAGTCACCTCATTGTGATCTACTTCTTCAAGAAAAGAATGTTGAAATAAAGCGGCGGTGTTAATAAAAACATCAACATTTTCACATTCCTTTATTATTTCTTCAATAACTTTTTCATCTCTCAAATCACCAATTATTTTTTTACCTTCTTTAGATGGGAACTTATTTAAATTCCTACCATGCATTATAAGATCGTAGCCTTCAAGCTCTTTAACTATTTTACTACCTAATGAACCCGTTGCTCCTGTGATTAATATTTTCATAATGTTATCCTTTATTTAAAAAAATGGTAATCCGTCACGCTGTAAGGATATGATTGAAGGTTCATTTTTTAAATATGAATCGATCATACACTTTTCTGTTTCTAGTGTATTTCTTGGAAAATATCCAGTTGTATTTTTTAATAACCCCACTAACCCTTCAATGTTTAATGGTCTTTGAGTAGGTCCATGAGTTGGATAATCTGAGTAACCAATTAACGTAACTGGTAAATTTTGTTCATCAATATCTATTTTTATTTGTTCGAATGGTCTTTCTATTAAAAAAGAAGTAATTGAATAAACAACTGGTCTCAGACCTTCCATTGCCATTCCTGCGGCAACACTGATCATTGTTTGCTCACAAATCCCCATATTGAAAAATCTATTTGGGAACTTTTCTATAAATTCATCCATCTCTTGTACTACATCACCGACAAGTAAAATAATTCTTTCATCTTTTTCTGCTAACTTAACTATGGTTTTACCAAATGCTCTTCTCATTGCAATTCCTCAATTGCTATATTTTCATGTTCACTATCTGGCCAATTTGCATGCCACTTTGGATTATTTTCCATATAACTAACACCTTTACCTTTTACAGTTTCTGCAATAATCATGTATGGTTTTTCTGATCTTGGAGGTTTTAATGCGTTGAGTATTTCATCATTATTATGACCATCTATTGTAGAAACAGTCCATCCACATGCTACTGCTACATCTTTTAATGAGTCAATTGGGAGTATCTCATTAACAAAACCGGAACCTTGTATTTTATTCCAATCAACAATAGCAACTATATTATTTATCTTTCTAAATGATGCGGTTAACAAAGATTCCCATAACGTTCCTTCTTGGCATTCACCATCTCCAAGTAATACATAAATATTTCCATCTTCTTTTTTTAATTTCTTTGCCCACGCTCTACCGATACCTATTGGTAATCCATGCCCTAAGCTTCCTGTTGTACAGTGTACTCCATTATGTTCATCATGAACTGGATGAGCTTCTAGTTTTGGATTAAATCCTCTTTCTCTGAGTAGGGTATAATAAATCCAACATGCGTGTCCTTTACTTAAAATAAATTTATCATTTTCTGTTAATACCTTATCATATAAATTGATGAGTATTTCAGCACAAGAAAACGTCCCTCCATAGTGATAACCACCATTTGCTTTTGATAATTTAATTGCTTCAAGTCTCAATTGTTTTGATCTTTCGTTTAAATCCATACCATTATTCTCCCATTGATATCATACAACGACCAGAAAAGTCTAATTGTTCTTTAACAACGTTAAGTGCTTTATTTATATGTATTAAATCAAATCTTTTAGTTATTAGATCATCAAGTTTTAATTTTCCTTGTTTATATAGTAATAAATATCTATTAATGTCAACGTCTGGATCAGTCTTACCTCCATCACTATCCATTAAAACTTTTCCTTTAAAATGTTGCAAAAATGAATGCAATGTTAAATGTTCATTTAATTTTGGTTGTCCTACCATTATTGTTTTCCCACCGCTTTTAGTTAAATTATGTAACACTTCAATCAAGTCTGATCTTCCTGTTGTGTCTATACATATATCGATACCAGATGATCCAACTATGTTTTTTATTTCAGTTGATATGTCTTGTTTAGAAGAATTTATAGTATGTGTCGCTCCAAAATTAGATGCTAATTGTAATTTTTTATCATGTAAATCAATTCCTATTATGGGGTAACCAGAAACAAGAGACGCTCCTTGAATAATATTCAAACCCACTCCACCGACACCAATAACAACTATTGATTGGCCTATCTTTAATTTTGCTTCATTATTAATTATGCCAAGACCGGTTGTCACAGAACAACCCATCAATGCTGCTATATCAAATGGTATGTCATCATCTATTTTGGTCAATCTATTTTCTGATACGACTGCGTGGTCGTTAAACGTAGTGATCAATCCAGCAGCTACTTTAGTACCGTCACTGCGTTCATAGCTTGGAAAGGTTGATTCAATACCAGATCCCCTTCCCCAATGCATTACAACTTTATCACCCCTATCAACGGTTGTAACACCTTCACCGATATCTAAAACTTTTCCACCACCTTCATGACCTAATAAAAATGGTAAAAATTCTTGTTTAACTTTTACCCCAGATATGTGACCAAGTTGAGCTCCACAAATACCACTACTGTAAACTCTAACTAGAACTTGTCCACACTCTAATTTAGGTACTTTTAACTCATCAATTATAAGTGGTGTATTAAATTTTTCAAGTATTGCTGCTTTCATCATATGCTATGAAAATATTTTTTATATTCGTTAATACCTTTTTCTAAATTATACATAGGTTTCCAATCAGGCAACCAATTTTTCTTATCTGATTTTGTATAAAACTGATACCAATTTGGAATGGTATCTTCTGAATGGTATGAATATTCTATGTGCATATTATCTAATACATCTTCAAATGTTCTGGCCTCACCAGTTCCCACTTCATAAATTCCTTTTGGTGAATTTATTGCGTGTATATTTGCATTGATTACATCTTCGATATAAACGAAATCACGTTTCGATGTTTTAGGAAATAACTTAAATAAATCTTGAGATTTATATGCTTGATATGCTACAGAAGCCATCTTACCCTTATGGTCTTCACCAGGACCATAGACGTTAAAATATCTTAATGATACAAAATCATCACATACTTTTATACCATAATTTTCAGTTATAAGTTTTGACCAACCATAAATGTTAGTAGGTAAACCATCACCCAAACCATAGGTAGCAGCTGATGATGAGTATACTACTTTCTTATCATATTTTCTAGCTAAATCAAATAATTTTTTACTTAAAGTATAATTCCAATAAAGCATTTCATTACAGTCTTGAAGTGTTGTATCTGATATAGCTCCTACATGAAATATTACATCACAGTGTGAAACTGTTTGTTCAATAGCTTGTTCATTTTCCCATTGGTCTTTATTTTGATCTAACACATCAACATAAGTATTATCTTGTTTATTAAGTGCTTTTAATAAAGCACCTCCTATAAAACCTTTTGATCCTGTTAATATTATCTTCATATCCAATCTTTTATTTTATTAAAAACTTCTTCAGGTGTTATACTTGTATGACACTCGAATTGTCTATTTGTATTTTTGTGTTTAGGACAATAATTCCAATCAGCTACATTATTAAGACTTACTTCAGTATGCCAACAACCATGACATACCTCTTTGTTGGTTATTCTTTTATAATCTTTCAAATTTAAATCAAATTCATTCCAATCCTCAGTAAAATTACTAATCATAGCAACGCGTTTCCCTAAAGCATGTGCAACCCAAGACATACCTGCTGATAATCCTATATAAAATTCAGAATGTTCTATATAGTTTATGCATTCTTCTAATGACATTCCAACTTTATTAACTGAGTTTTTGGGTAGAGCGTTATAATGTGGTGATTCACCAAATAATCTGCTTAACTCTATACATACAGGTGTTAATTTATTTTTTCTAAATATTTTACATAGCTCATTCCAATAAGGAGACTCACCTTGTACTGTTTCTCCATCAGGATGATTCCAATACTTCATTTGCATTGTTGAATGTATTCCAAAAGTAACATATTTATTTTTTATAGGACGATCTGTTTTGAAACTATCAATTTTAGGTCTTATATAACTCCAGTCTTTATATCCTAAACCATAAGCATGGTTCTCTTGAATATTCTTTTTAAAATTATAATGAAGTGGAATTACTTTACTAAAGTTATTAGAATCCTCGCGAGCAATAAATGATAGATAAGGGTAAGTCTTAGTAAACAATGAATGAAATTTTTTATTTGTTTTAACATAAATTCGACAATCACTATCTATTCTATATTTTTCTACATAAGGCATAGCAGCTATAGTATCCCCTAAAGAATTTGATACAATATCTACTAATATGTTTTCACATTCTATAACTTCGTGCTCTTTTATCATTTGAATAAATTGCTCTGGTTCGATTGTAACACTGCATTCAAACTGTCTATCTGTACTCTTGTTTTCAGGGCACCACATCCAATCACCCGCATCAAGTTTATTGTAAGCTCCACATGCATGACAAACTTTTGGATTATATAATTTCCTTATTTCCGTTGGTAGAAACCAAGGTGGAGATCCAGCTAACAACATATACGTTGGTGTACCAATGGCCCACGATAACCACGATAATCCAGAATTCAATCCCATAAAAAAATCTGCATCTCTTATATCAATCATACGTTCTTCTAGTGGAATGTTTCCAGTTTTATCTATTATTCCTTTTGGATTCCAATTCCAATTAGGGTCAACTCCAAACGGTTCTTTCTCTTTTGATATTAATACTACTTTATATCCTTTTTTATTTAACCAATCAACAACTAGTTGCCACCCTTGGGGATGATTCCAATATTTAAATTGAGCAGTTGCATGTATCCCAAGACACACATACTTACCTTTTATTTCGGTTCTCCTTTTTGGAATTGTTAATTTGGGTTTTACTTCTGTGAATGGTATTCCTAAGATGTCTGTTGCAGTTTGTTGTAGTGGTACTTCTCCTGGAGTGTTGGGGTTGCGTTCATCATAGTACCATCCTATTTCTTTCATATCATGTATGTTCGAAACAGTAATTCCTGGTTCTACAAACTCAATATTTGGATATTGTGCTTTAAATAAATCATTCCAAAAAGTTGAACATACAATAGCATGACCAGTAAGTCTTCTATACTCCTCTACGTATGGAAACCAAGCCAACGTATCACCTAATGATTTACTGTCGCAGTGTATATAATGTCTCAACCCTGTAGATTTTGGAATTGTGTTTATATGACTTAAAGACTTGGGTGGAGAAAAGATTGGTTCTGATTCTTGTTTTAAAAATTGCTTTATTGTATCGTGTGCTGTTTTTGCAGCACGCTCCCATGCGAAATCTTCACGTATTCTGATAGAATCTCGTAATGCCTTTTTCTTATATTTTTTATAGTTTGTATAAACATCTCTCATCACTTTTGGTAAGTCGTCATAATCCGGAATACAAAAATTTCCATCTATGTGACCTCCGTGACCTACAGCTCCTAATCCAGCACCATTCATAGCTGGTTCCTCTCCTAGAACTTTTACTGGATGTCCTTTGTTTATAGCAAACTCTAATTGGGCTCCCCAGTCTGTATAAATAGAAGGTGTGCCACAAGCCATTGCTTCAATTAATGGTAGGTTCCAACCTTCGCTTCTTGCACACGATAAAAACACATGTCCAGTTTTGAGATATTTTATATAATCATCTCTGCTTGGAAAATGTTTAACTTTTAATCGTTTATCATCAAATCCATACCTTTCGAATCGATCTTCTGTTGAAGTCATTCCATCTGGGTGACCAACTTGTTCCTTTGTTTCAAATGGATTATCTACAGATAAAACTAAATCAATTGGTTCTGAAGGATCAAATTCGTTTAAGAAAGCTTCAATAATTTCTGGGATACTTTTCCTGTAATCCCATCTACCAAACACAATAAATTTGAAACGTCCATCTTGGTATTCATCAAGTGGTTCTACTTCTTCAGGGAAGAAAACATTTCCGTTTACTCCTTCTGGTACTACCTTTACCCTCTCTGCGGGATACCCTTGCTCTATTACATTATTTCGTTGCCAATTAGTTGGTACCCACATCTGATCAAACGTTAGTAACTTTTCAAAAAAATCTTGTTGGTATCTTGTAGTTTCCCATACATTATATGCAATCTTTGGACCATTATATTCTTCAAAAAAATAAAAATGATAATTATCACCCAATACAATATGAACATCTGGAGACTCTAATATATCTCCATCTTCCCCGGCATATATTAAATACTCACCTCTACCTTTTTCTGACTTATTATACAGCGTTTGTTCGACCAACATTTCTTTATGTTCATCTGTGAGATAAGGTTCGCTGTCATGCTGATTAATAGTATTACCAGACCAATTATCACTGCATGTAAAGTTGCGTATTTTTACAGTTGCTAATTTATTTAATGCTGTGAACAGGTTTCTAGAATGACTATTATAACCTGTATTTCCGATGAAAGGTAGGTGTGCTTTTATTTTTATATTGTGACCCATACAAATAACCTTATAATAATATATATAATTTACTTTTCCAAACGTTACATTTTTCTTACCATAGCTTTCACAGTATATGATTCCCCACTTCCATCTTCTAATGATTGTGCTATAACCTTTCCAAATAAATCTTTCTTGAAAAATAAACCACGTTTGACTGCCTTACCGTGTCCTACCTTATCTGACGTTACTATAAAATCTCCACACGACACATCACCGGTTACAAGCACTGGTTCAGCTCCTAATACGATTGGCTCGTCTTTTCCAGTTTTAATTACACCCATTACAAGTTCATCAAGTTCTATGTCACATGGTACTAGATGATCTCCTCTCCAAACAACCACGGTGCCGGTATCAAACATACCAATGTTAGTAGTTCGTAATCCAACCTCAAAAACACCACCAACAGTTGTTTGGACAAAATAACCATCTGCAAATCTATTAGTTGATGATCCAATTTTATATGTATTGTCGACAGCTGGTGTGAGATCAGAACCTAAAGATCCAAACGAACCAGTTCCAAACGAACCGGTAGATGTAGCTGACATATATAATGATCCAGTAAACTGATGAGTGTCATCAGCACTATCACCAAACTCTGTAGAGCCAGAAGCTTTGCTTATTACCACCTCTGTTACTGATGAAGTGACTACATATTCATTAGCGTATAAACTTCCTGTAATTCTTAAATCACCTACAGCTCGACCATCTAAATAAAATAATTGATCACTTCCTGTAACTTGTGTGACGTTTTGAAAAGTATCTTCTATGTTTTGTTCTGAAACATTAAAACCCATTATTTGCTACCTCTGTCAAACGCGCTCCATTTATCAACTATCCCACCAATGTCTTCTTTGACATCGTTCTTATCAGCTGGAGCTTCTTTCATTTCTGATAGTAGATCATCTAAACTAGTATTTTCCTTTGGGTCGATGCGAACTCCATCATCAAACGCATTCCAGCCACTTACCACATTACTAACTTCATTAACATTGGAGTCGTCAGACTGTGTTAATCCGTTAGAGTCATCTAGTAATTTTAACTTGTCAGCGTCAACACCATTCACTTCAATTTGTTTTGGTATAGCTAATTCTTTTAAATAATCTGATATGGTAGTTACATCTTTTTGCATTGTAGTTACTTGTTCTTGAAGTTGTTTTTTGGAAACTCGTTGTTCCTTTTTATATTCAAATTGAGTATCATTTATATTTTCAATAGAATCGTTTAACGTTTCTAACTTCACTGTAAGCCCTGTTACTAATTCTTCAGTATTTATATCTTCATGTTGGTTTGATATTTCTCTTTTGATAACATCAACTTGTTTACATAAATCATCAACACCTTCTTGCATTGCACCGAAATTTGTTTTTACTATATTCTCAAACATTTTTTGTGTGGTTGTAACATCATCACCAGATTCTTTCAAATCTTCAATCTTTGTAGATAAAGCATCTATCGATGTTGTTATATCTACATACTGTTCTTCTCGTTGCTCTGCTAAAACGTGTGTGTTATGAATGGTAGAACTTGACTCTTGTATGAGTGTATCAATTTTTTTCTTGAGCTCATTCAATTCTTGCTGATTGGTTGAATTCGTTTTTATATCATGTTTTAGATCTTCAATCTGCTGTTGAACACCTTCTAACATATCAGATGTTACACCATCTTGATTCTCTAATACTTGATTTGTTTGATTTTGTAATACATTAAAATTGGCTTGTAAGTCTTTGAGAAAATCAGTAAAGTCAACTACCTCTTGATCAGGTTCAATTAATTCTGTCAAGCTTACGCTTGGTTCAGTTGAACCCTTAACAACAAAAGTATCTGTGTATGGTGTGAATATTGTGCTGCCTGCAACAACTTCTAATATCATCTTTCCTGTCGTAACTCCTGTTAATGTTTTATTTACATTAGTAAATGGTATGATACAATTTCCGTTTGTATTTACATTGCCTTTAAAAACATAACTAGTAGTTGTTGTTTCAAGAATTAATCTAGGTTTTGCGTTCGTCAGTGAAGTGCCTTCAAGATATAATTGGCATTCAAAGTTTTGTTTTTTATCGATTTGAATTGTATAAGCCATTCCAACTTCCTATTTCTTGTGTATCTGAATGTAGTTGATTATTTACTTTTGCTATCATTGTAAATTGTTTTGATTTCAATACTTCTCTCAATACCAACTCTATATCCTCTACTTTAATTTTCACATCCGTATCGACTTTTTTAGTATCATCATATACTTTAATACCTTTCACACGACATATAAGACGTATAAATCTTTCCTTGTCTTCCGGTTTATCATCAAAGTATGTTTGTAAAAATTCTTGTCTGTTCCTACGCGCACGTGCTGAAGATTGTGCTGCTGCCGCTACTGTAGCTGCAAGCCTAAGTTCATCCCAAGTGTAGGAATTATTTCCCCACACAACGGTTGCTGATGATCCTGCTTCTGTAAGACCCTGCCACTGAATACTATTGCTTGCCATATTTATAAATATCTACTTATTTCAAATTCAATTTTTTTATCCATCTTGGAGCGTTTCGTTGAGCCCATTTCTCAGCGCGTATTTCGAAATGATTGTCATCGTATTGATGTTGACCAGATGATAATGCTCGAGCCATTTCAATTTCATAAGCCTTTTTGTATTTACTCTTACCCATTCTTTTAGCTTCCATAACGTGGTGTAATTCATGTAATATAGACTCAACAAAATCTTTTAGATGACCGGTTGGATTTATGTCAACCGTATTGGTATCTACATTATAGTGAGCTAAATCACCACCTTTTAATTTTTTAAATTTTATCTTTGGTTTGACACCATGAGCTTTTGCTATACCAGATGCTAGTTCTAAAAAGTCAACTCTCTCCATTAATAAATCCCTTAATCTAATCAACGTAATTCTCCAAAACATCAGCTATAAATTCATGCATTGGTGCTGGTAATTTATCTTTTGTAAAATATCCCCAATCAGTGTGTTCGTGATCAAGATGTGGCACGAATCTTTTTTCACCTTCTAACTTAAATATATGTAGTCGACCACCTTCAGATTTATTATATGATTTTACAAATTTAGGTGTTCCATTTAGTATTATTTGTGTTTCTTCTGTAAACTCTCTCAGAGCTCCTTCAAGGGATGACTCGTCCACGTGGACGTGACCCTTAGGAATATTCCATACTTTTGATCGTTCAGTTAAACATAATAAGTAACTATTAAAATAGCAATATAATATCCCTGCTGTGTCGTCACTATCTTTTTGTTCGATTAAATTTGCTAGCTTGATCATAATACAATTTCTATACCAATTTTTCCTTTATAAAAAGAATTGCCTTGAAGCTTAGATACTTCTCCAAGATTATATAACTTAATCTTATCTGTTAGATTCCAGCTCACTTTAAACTTATCTTCAAACTCCAATGTCGTATTCTCTCCATTGTCATCTGGTGGAAAATATACATCAGTAGTAAATTCTACATCAACTTTTTCCCAATAGGTTTTCTTTTTACTTAATCCGAATGACATGAAGGTTTCAAAGTTTCTGCTGAATACATCTACGTTATCATTACGACTTGTAAATCCATAAGACCAGTCTCCCCGTTTATTACGCCAGTCAAGTTTCAAATACTTAACTTCTTGACTCTCTTTATTCATATACTCTGGTTTAAAGTATATACCATTATCTATTTTTAACCATATGAGATCATCAATATAAAACTCACCTAGTTCTCTTTCCCATTGACGATTCACATAAAAGTTACTGTGACTTACACCAATACTAACTTCATAATCATCTGGGTTTGGTTGGGTGTTGGGTGTTCGAATCGCGAAAGAGCTAAATAACATAACTCCTGCTAATAGACTATCTATAACCATATTTACTCCTTAATGTTCACAACATTTACATTTGTTGGGTTTACATTCTTTTTCTACTTTACATTTACAATTTTTACATTTACAATTCATTAAAACACGTCTCCACTCATAGAAGCTTCTATAGCTTTTTTAATATCACCAGAAGTACAGCCTATTTCACCGTCCATATCTGCTTTCCAGACTTCTTTCTTACTACCATCGTGAAATAAAGCAATAGATGGATAATTTCTAATTCTTAATTTCTTAACTACCTTTTTCACATCCGCCGATTTAACTATAAGTATTTGAGCATCTTCATGCCCTTTAACTCCTTTTAAAACGGTGTCATCTAGATCTTTTGCTTGGTAATTAGAAGTAAACACGACTACTGTATACCCATCTCCGATCTTGTCTTTAAAATTCTTATCAGTAACCTGAGCAGTTAGTGTTGATAAGATAAATATTAATCCTATTAAGCATCTCATAACTATCTCCTATTTGTCCTTCTTTCTTCTTTCAAGATCTTTAATATCTTTTTGAAGTTCTTTTATTAATTCTTTCATTTCATCAATTGTATCATAAGCACCATCCATATCTTCTTGTAAAGAACCAACATTATCTTTATATTGTTCAAAAGAACGAGGCCAGTTGTATCCTTCTGGTCTTGATGGATATTCTTGTTGATATAGAGTTTCTAATGACGGTAATTCTTTTGCTTCTTGAATTTCAGCTTGTAATGCATACCACATTCCTATTAAGGAAGCAAGACCGGTACCAGCCGCTACCATAGTTTGTACTGATAATGTGAATTTAGTATCTAATACTTTATTCTCACTTATTTCAATTGGTTTTGCTTGTACTGGGGTCGGTGCCGGTTCAGATTTAGATTTAGGTTTAGATTTAGATTTTGAAATTTGTTTTTGCAATAACCTATCTCTCTTACCCTTTTCACTTTCAGTTTGAGCTTTATTAGCTTGCTCCATCATAACTTCTGTTAAATCTTCTACTGTGACGTATCCCATTTCAACTAGAATCTCGCCTAATTTTCTCTTATCACCTTTTACCTGTTTTTGAATAGCTTGAGCAATTTGCCGCTTTGTAATAATATCGGCTTCCATTAAAAGTTTACCTAATTTATCTCCATTCATTGCCATTAGTCTTTCTCGCTAAATTGAACATCAAACACATCGTGGTCATCAGTTCCTTTGTATTCTATTTGTGTTATGTCTGCCTCACCACCAAAGTGTTGAGCTATCCCCTTTAACATACCAACTGCTAATGGTGCTAAACCATCTCTCTGTGATACATAGTGTATCTTAAAATGGTTTTCTGCAAGTTCTTCTATTTCAAATGCTGGTGGAACTAAACTTGGTAACATACTTGTAATCCTTACGTGCATTTCATCTAAACCTGCTACAAAACTTTTAAAGTCATTACCAAACGCGTTAAAATATTC